>Ga0228700_1000640_pt1 | contig 29170 bp, 70 predicted proteins | sample McNCre317_Aug_MG_FD_178019 | JGI IMG/M metagenome (GOLD analysis project Ga0228700, IMG submission 178019) | Freshwater microbial communities from McNutts Creek, Athens, Georgia, United States - 3-17_Aug_MG | ecosystem: Environmental > Aquatic > Freshwater > Creek | place: USA: Georgia...
AGACCACTGTAGTAAATGCGGTAAAGGACCGCAGCAAAATGCTGCAGTCTGTGGGCGGTGGGCGGTACGAATACGGTTGGGTAGTGTACAACCGGCGAGATCGGACCAAGGATTACTTCAACAAAACTGGTGAGGGTACATACGAAGACGCGGTGGCGTGGATGAGCGATACAAACTACGTCCCACCCAAGCGCCGTGTCATCGCTATAGGCCCCGGTGAAAAGGCATAGCATGAAACCTAAAGTGGCACAATTTACAAAGGACAACCCTGTTACCAAGCTGGAACTCTGGCGCTGCTTCAAGCGTGACCTATCCGGTTTTGCCAAAGTGCAGGTAGATCAAGCCCACGCCATCGTGGGGAAGAATGCACCGAGGTATCTGGAGCGGCAGGGCTATCTCATAAAAGACTGCACAGAAGAAGGCGACTTCTACTACTTGACTTTGACCGGTGAGCATTGGCTGATTAACGGTATAAAGGCTTATGCAAAAAACCATCCGGCAGAGCGTGAAAGTATTGCTTTTTTCCCTGACGATGCACCAAAAGCTAGGCGCGTAGTGCGAAAACGATAGCACCTATAGTCGGAAACCCCGCTGTTTGAAAATTTAATGCGTTTTTGTGCATATTTTCCGGGGGTTTCTGGCGGGGTATAATACAAACATCGCGGCATGTCCGCATTTATTCCATAAAGGAGAAGCGTGATGAAACATCTTTATTCATTTAATGATCTGGTACCGTACGGCATAAACCCGCTGACCGGGGAGGCGTGTGCTTACGGTATGCGCGTGCTTTGCGACTTGTCCGCTTCCGGTTGTGCCCTAATCTCTGACTTCATGGGCTTGCGCTTTAACCCGGACGATCCGACTGCCGCATTCCAGAAGAACTGGAACAGCCGCGTAGGGGAGCGCCCTGCTATCGCCAGCGTAATGCTATGCCGAAATATGGTGTCGCCTCTCATGCGCTTCGCCCTGTTCTCGGTCGATAGATGCGACTACGTGATTGAATGCCCAGACGGTGCTATGATCGGCATGCACGAAACGGACGAGTACTGCGAGAAGCAATTGCAGAACGCCCGTAGTGAGCAAGCCTACGCACAGGGCTACCGTGTTCTTACGAACTTTTCCAAGACTGGTAGCCGCAATCAACACGCATTTTCTGGACGAATCGAATGACCGAAACCAAACAACTGACCCTTCCCGCCAACCTTCGTGTTGCCGACTTGATTGCCAAAGCAGCACGAGTGACGCTGAAGGACACCCTCCGGGTGCTTGCCGCGCTAGACGCCGTGGCCTACCTTTACGATACCGGTCCGACCGATATTGTCGAGGACCTGAACTACGACGCTACGCGCCCTGCCCCGCCCAATGTAGCCGCGTGCGAGCAGGGCTTCTTCGATCTACGGTCCAAGGATCAGGCATACGCTGAAGAGATCAGTACGCGGCTCAAGCTCATCAAGGAACTCATGTGAAACGTAAGCTGTTCGGGGAACACAAAGGCCGGGGCGTGGCGGGCGTCTCGCTCCTATCTATCGGTGTTCTCAAGCGGACTATGAGTGCAGACCCCAGCGTAGTGCTAGCTGTACGCGGCGACCACAAACCGAAGCGTAAGGTGAAGCTACGCAAGGAGCCTCTGCCCGAGTAGAATGTAGGTATTGAAATTGATTTCAAATTCCAGATAGGAGAACCAAATGGCTGAACGTCCCGTATGTATCGAGTGCAAGTACTTCAAGGCAAATGCCTTCAGTGAGGTCAAGTACCACGATTGCACCCACCCTGATTTGCGCCACCCTGTTTCCGGCAGGCCGCAGCCTTGCGTGGATATGCGCAAGAACACCTACGGCACTAGCTGCCGTATCAACGGCTACCTCTGGGAGGCCAAAAAGTGATTACCAAGCAAATCGCCCTTAGCCTGCACTCCGGCCAAATCTTGCACCACAAGTCCCTGAAGAACTCGGACAAGACCCCTCTGCGGGCGCGGGTCAATGGCAAGGTGCAGACATGGAAGACTAGGCCGGAGGAGTTCAAGCTGCCCCTGAAGCATGGGCTCAAGGACTGTTTCTATATTACTGAATTCAACGCGGCGGAGTGGGAGGTCGCATGAGTGCCTATACCGAAACCATCAAGACTATGAAGCGTATGGACTGGCGCATGCTGCGCATGCAGAAGTCGTGGCTTCTCCAGCAAACGCACCCCGTCGCTGATGGTCTAGTAAATCTGATAGACGCACTACAGGATGCCGCAGTAGCTGACGGTATCGCTACCCAACGTGAGGTGTTTCATGGCTGAGGTAAAGCGCACACGTTCCCGCCCTGTACAGGACCCGACACGATTACGCCGTGTTCGTCCATCCGGTACTGGCATGGATATTACTGTACCCCCTGCTGCTTCAGAACTCTCTGGGTACGCGGGCGGTGAGACTGTCGAGATCGTCATGCGTATCTCCGCCGAAGTGACGGAAGGCAATATGCACCGTGGCGAACTGGAGAACTGGTTCCGCGCTGCAATGCACTCCTACCATACATTCCGCAATGGCTTCGTGGGTATGAACGCGAACGCAAAGATTCGTGTGCCGCGATGTGTCCGTATCGACAAGCTAGCTGACTCCGTAGAATAGCATCATCGAAATTTGAAACCGATTTCATCCCATAAAGGAGAGCTCTGATGTCGATTACGTTTTGGGTACCTGAAGCCCCGCGCTCTACGCAGCGCAGCCCTTGCCCCTTCTGCGAAGGGAGCGGCGTGGTTGCCTACGTGGAGGGCCTTGATTGCGGCTACTGCGGCGGTCATGGTTGGGCAGAGGAGGAGGTCTCTGAGTTACCTGAGATCAACATGTCCAACCACAATGCCTACAGCTTCCTGATGGAACTGGGCCTTGAAGCGGATTGCTGCGGCAGTATTCCGGTATCGGCCATGGACGATCTGGCCGTCAAGCTCACCCTCCTGTCTTGCGGCATTACCTCCGCCTTTCTGGAAGAGGAGCCGCGCAGTGAAGGCATCATTACCTACTGCGGGCGTGATACGCAGTACGTGCAGGCCAGAGCGAAGGAGCTTCTGGCCCTCGTCAAACAAGCAAAGGCGAAGAACTACAGCGTCACGTGGGGCTAGCCCCTACGTAGCTGGACATGGATAATTCAAACGTCGCCGGGGCGTTTCCCGGTATATCTCAGAAGGAGAAACAAATGGCTGCTAAGAAACCTGTTGAACTCGGTACCAACCTGACCGGCGAGATCGTCGGCGATGAACTGATCCTCCGGATCAACCTGAAGAGCCGGCACGGCAAGTCTGCCTCCGGCAAGACGACCATCGTGGCAACGTCCTCCGGCAACAAGCTGATCGAGGGGACGGGCGGTGTCATCATCGGCTTCAACGCCTACGTGAAGGAGTAACAGGATGTCGTACCGCTTCGTGGAGTTTGACGGGGAGCGCGACTGCTCCGAACCCAACGTCGTACAGGATGTTTGCGTGTCCCTCGTCAATGGCACCCTCTGCATCGAACAACCGGATGGAGTCGGTGATATCTACCACTTCATCGCCATGCCGCCGCACATGCTGACCGGCTTCGTTGAGGCGCTGGGGGCGGTCATTTCGGGCGCGGACCCGATCACCATCTCTGGGGTACCGACAACTGAAGAGTAATCCATCCCTTTACCCTGCCGGTCCGATCAACCGGCAGGCGGGATACTGAAAGGAGGTAATCACAATGCTGCTCATATGTACCGAGCTAGCCCTGACATGCTCGCCAATAACAGGGTCGCGGTGGGGGGGGTAGCGGACGCGCTACTGTCCACCCATTAGCGGGTAAGTGGCTCTTGCCCCTAGCCAACTGGCTATGGATAATGGCTACATCGCAATTCAATCCGGAAAGGAGAAGCAAGTGAACGGCTACGTCTGTTTCTACAAATCAAAGCGCATCGAGGTTGAAGCTGAAACCTCGCATCAGGCACAACTGAAAGCGGCGGGCATCCTCAAGCTGAAGAAAGCCTATGAGATCACAGTCATGCTGGCCGAGAAGAACGGTCAGCCTGTTGTTCATTCCACTTCCGCTATCTGAGGTATGCGATGGATACTCGTGATTACGCTATTCGTTACGCAAACGCAGTGGGCAAGGCACTCAAGCTTGCCGTTACTGTCGGCGGACCCGAAGACGGTTACCTTCTGGAGATCGATGGGTGGGTCTATGTAGCGCCCGCTGACATTCAGGTCGAGCATCCGCGAATCGGTGCGAAGACGGCAGAGACCATCGAAGTGCCGGGGTTCATTGTCCAACGTGTTGCCCGTATCCCGGGTTCGTTCTGGGAGCCGGATGACTACGATGTGGTCGATGACGGGGAGTACCGTGTTCTCACGGATGCCATCAAGGCGGCATTCATGCTCGTGCAGGAGAACATCATCGAGAACGTTCTGCAGTCGGAAAGCGAGTCTATGTGGGCCGACGAGCTTAACTCTGGCACCGTAGAATCGGTTTGAAATCAATTTCACAAAGGAGGCATCATGCCTGTATTCGGATTTGCTGTTGATTATGACGCGGGCGGCTGTGACTTCGTTGTCGCACTGGGCGAGAACATCGAGGAGGCACACGCTGCCGTCCTCACTCGTTTCGAGGGAGCGGCTGTCACCGTCGAACCTGTCCATATCGAGGACTTGCTGGGCGATCAGTACGATTGCGTGGCTATCCTCTCCAACCAAGCATCCGTGGAGTAACGTGACGATTGCGGGTCGGTAGCTGGACCCGTAATATACGAATTGTCGCAAGACAAATTCTTTTCATCTCATAAGGAGGTTTCTGATGGCTACTACCAAAACCAAGCCGGTCCCTGCCAGCAAGAGCAAGCTGCATCCGGCAATCAAGTCGGTCTCTGTCAAGACCGAGACCACGGAACTGAAGAAGGTTCCGGCCAAGCCCGCTGTCAAGGCGGAGGCCAAGCCTGAAGTCAAGGCCAAGCCCGCTGCGAGGACGGCGATGAAGGAGGTTGTGAAGAACCTCCACATCATCACTGACATCGCTCGCCCGCAAAGCGGCCCGCGCCTGTTTGCGCATACCATCGCGGCGATGACCGTTCTGGGCATGTTCGATAAGAACCGCCCTGCCGTCATGCGCTCCGCGCTGCAAGCGATGATCGGCGCGACTGCGATCCGCTACCACGCCAAGACCAAGGGCAATCTGGTCGAGGAGGGGGATCGTGTCCGGTTGAGCGAACCGGGTGTGGGCTTCTTCAAGGCCCGGAAGTTCGACGCCGCTGAGGAGAAGGGCTTTGAAAAGCTGTTCCTCAAGGGCGACGGTGCCGATGTTAAAGTACGGGCGCAGCACATCGTTCCCGTATCGCTCGCTGTTTAACCGGAGGGGCCTCGTGCCCCTTCCTTTCAATCCGGATAGGAGACTGACATGGCATTGCAATGGCAACGCGATCTGCCCGAGGCACAAGGCAGCAAGACGGTGAAGTCGCAGGAGAAAGAACTCTGGCGCTCACCACCTTTTACCGTGGGAACTCGCGCCTCTGTTTATGAGGTCCGTATCTCTGCACGATGGGATGACCACTGCGGGAACGGAAGCAACGCTTTCTATGCTGCCTTCGACGTTGTGTTGGAGGGCGGGATGAACCCCTCTGAGTACGTTGGTGTGGATGACGTACCGAAGGCCATTCTGGCTCAGATTCCACCGCACATCGCTGATCTCAAGAAGTGGAGCGGATGCCACCCATTCGGCCCGTGGCCCTACATCGAGAACACGGTGTATCACGCTGGAAACAAGGATCGCTATGGCTTGCTGAAAGGCGAGAAGCGGCAGCTTGTGAATGGGCGAAGCGGATTGCCTGCTTGGCATCTGATGGCTATCGACGAGGAGGGAAACGAGATCGATCTGTTCATGCTGCCCAAGAGCGCCGACTCCGCAGAGCAGCCGCCGTGTCCGTACCGTATCGAGTACCGTCCTTGGTGGCGGATCGGGGAGGGCAAGATTAGGGAACTGGATTACGCTCGTAGCACTGCCATTTGGCCGGAGGCGACAGAGGATCAGTTGATCGATGAAAACCTCGCCACGGCCCTGAAAACAAGACTGCCGGGGTTGCTCGTAGAATTCCGTAAGGTAATCGAATCGCTGGGGTTCGTATGGTAGTCGATTTGCTGGGCATGCTAGAGGAGACCGTATCCAACTGGGCACGGTTGGGGCACCACGCCTTGCTGGAGCGCTTCGTTCTACGCAATGGCGTGTTGGTCGCCGGTAACGCATTGCCTTCTGGGTACAAGCGCGGCCAGATGAAGGAGTGCTTCAGCAACTCCGCCAACGCGGCGCTGGCCGACTTTAGCCTGACGTACTACGAGGGGCTTGCTGTCAGTAGCTCGCTGCCTATGCCAATACACCACGCATGGTGCGTACAGGAGGGTGGCGGGATAGTGGACCTGACATGGGCCGACCCGTCCGATTGTGTCTACATGGGCATTGCCGTTCCGCTCGCCACTCTATGTGAGGAGCTACAAACCAATGGTGTCTATGGCGTACTCGATACTGGTCGCGGCCTGAACTCCAGCTACATGTTCGGGGCGGACCCGGAACTGGCCGAGGTATTCAAGCGCGTGGCGGGTACCCACAGGACACTGTTTCCGTTATAATTCGTCTATGGCATTCCATAGAGGAGAATCAAATGAAGTGCAGAGCGGCGTTATGGTACAGCATGCCTTGTGCAGTACCGGATATCCGGACCTACCCTAGCCGCAAGGCTGTACGGCAGGACATGGAGAGCATGGTGGAGGACTGGATGCGTTTCGGCGGGGCGGAACCTGTCGGCGCGATCTACGACTACCATTCTGACGAACAAACCCACTACCTTACGGTGAGCCCACATGGAACAATCCACCAAAACCCTGTATAGGCTTCTTAACGAGGACGCAAAGGCATGGTGGTACTTTCGCCGCCTTCGTGAATGGGGCCAAGTAGCAGAGGCCCGTGCGAAGGAGCGCGAGAGTATCCGTCGCTGTATCGAGCATGTCCGGGAAGCCGCGTGGAGTAGCGGGTACCTTGTCCTTACTGAGGACAACCGCTTCATCCTGACAATCAGCAACAGGACCGTCCTGTCAGGCGGCGGTACGGTCCAGCACTACCAACGCCTGTGCGAGTACTTCAACGTACCCGTGTTCGATCTACGCAAGTCGCCGGAAGGCAATGCGCTGATGTGGAAGGAACCACTCGACGCCGCTGACCGTATCGCATACTACAAGGAGAAACTGAATGGCACACATTCTTGACGGTCTGGAGCGCGACGTAGCCAAGTTGCGCAACGTGCATACCCGCATAGACATCCTGTCGAATATGGGGGAGGACCACGACGGTGAGTTACGTGCAGCCATACGAGAGGCTATGTGCCTATCGACTGATGTTGCCATCAACTTGCTCGCCGCGAACTTCTCTGTTCTTGCTAGCGAGAACTCGCTGGATAGCGCAGCCGAGTTTCTGAAGTCCGTCAATAGGGACACTATGGCGCGGGCGCTGAAGGCCATGGCGCAGTTCGGCGAATTGCCCGCAGAGGTGAAGGAGATACTAAATGCTGCCAAAGCTAACACTCACTGAGATGTTCCTTCGGGCGGAGATCGGTGAGGCATTCTTTACCGACACCAAGGATACCGTGGCCGCAGCCTACGCTGCACGGGCCGGGGTCAAGGTATCTACCGAGCGCATGCTGGCTATCCATCCGGGCAAGCGTGAACTGATAGATATCGTACGCGTCACCGTGTTGGAGCGCGACGACGATAAGCTGACCCGAAAGGCGAAGACTATCGAGAACACGGTAGCTGCAGTCCGAAAACGGATGCGGCATGCTGGGTAAAGAGGGCGGCTTCGTGCCGCCTTTTCTTTTGGCCTCATGCCCTACTGGCATGGCGCGTTCATTACTAGGCTGCTGGCGAATCGATACCCGGATCGGGGCGGATGCTGCCCGCTAAAGGGGATGCTGTAATCGCTCTGGGGCGCACTGGCGGGGCGCGGGTAGGCTCAGGTACTACCCAGAGACTGCAGAGGCTGGTAGGCCCTGTATGCAAGCCTGCATTTTGAAATCGATTTCAAAGTAGGTGGGGGGTAGCGTCGGGGTAGTGGTACCCCTACAATGGCGACATCACCAACGCAATCCATAAAGGAGCAGGCCATGCCTGACCAAGGCGACCAATACTGTGTAATGCAAGTTACCGAAACCGGGGAGGAGTTCTGTGTTTCCTCCGGCGATGAGGGCGAGTGCTTCGACTGGATCGAAGACAATCGGGAGCAGTTCCCTGAATCCAAGTTCTACGTTACGTATATCTGAGGACAACATGCTAGTAGAGCGCACGCGTGGCGGGCTTCGCGTTATCCGCACTGATGACGACCCCAAAATCTACAAGGAGTCCGAGTTCTGGCACAAGCTGAAGACCTACCTCAACGACTGGCACAGCTTTGACCTGATTAAGAAGCTGATGTACAAGGACGGTCACATGGTGGACGACCACCAGTATTACTTGCGTGATCGCAAGTGGAACTTCTGCATATTCGACAACTACTATGCGCTGCGTTGCGTGCACGAGCCGTTCAACGCGGGCGATGTGGAGCTTTCAATCGTAGTCTGGAACGGGATAATGACGCCTATCGATTCCAGAAAGGAGCAATCATGCAACTGATCCATGAAAAGACCCGCCTGCCAGTCAAGGTTGGCGATACCGTTACCTCGTTCCGTGGCGAAGAGACCGTTATTCGCTGGATTGAGGAGCCGCACAAGCCTGCTTCTACGGGACGCGTGTACGTCTCGAAGGAAAGCACGGACATGCAAGCTGCCTACTTCCCGAGCGTGTTCGGCCTTGTGTGGGAGGGACGCAGTGATCGCTGATGCCATCAAGGTCGAGGACGTTGTGCGGTCTTATGACTTCCCGAACGACAGGACCTGTTACGTTGTCGGGCAGGTTGTGGCTATCGGGTTTTTGCCGGCCTTCGGTAATGACTGCGAGCGCTACACCATTCGACCGATTGCTGTTGTGTGGGCGGGCGAGGTAAGCATACCGACGCAAAGCGAACTGATCTACGTAGCGGTGAACGGCACGCCAAGCCTACTGGGCGGACCGACACATGGCGTGGTACCATTCTGGGCAGAGTAACCACGGGAGGTTGTGATGCTGCCAAAGCCGATCTACGAGCTATTGCCCTACCTATACGGTGTGTTTGGGTTGATGGCTTTCTTCAACGTTGAGGTGATGTCTGGCCGCGTGTGCGGCGTTCTGTTGGCCCTTGCCGGGGCGATAATCTGGCGAATGCGCTGGATATACCGCAAGGAATGGACTGAGATGAAAGCTAGGTGCTACTCGACGGAGGATAGGTGGTAGGCTAAAATAACCATATCGCCAATCCATACAGGAGCCGACATGATCTGCCATTACATTGAAGCATACCGCGACCCTGAAGGTCGTCGCGTTGCCGTCTGGCACCGAGGTAACTACCTCTACGAACTGAGCCTAGTGCCTTGCACGCACCTTCGCTGGTTCGATGACATGTCACTGGACGAGGTTCGGTCGCTCCTGTCCGCCGAAGGTTACACCCTCTGGGAGACAGCACATGCCTGACGAAACACACATAACAACTGAACAAGCGACTCGCTCGTTCTATGCTACTGCCCGCACTGCGAAGGCACAGATCAACGCCTACACTGATGAGTACGGGCGGGGGCGGTGCTTCTACGCTAATGGGTACCTGTATATTCTGCGCAAGATCGACGGAAAGCCGGTCCTGACGCTGCGTGAAGACCATCAATAAGTGAGGAAAACATGCCGCAATACACACGTGATATCGTACAAGTGGACAAGGATTGGCTGAAAGGCCGATTGCAGGAAGGCGTCGTGGATAGCGAGGGTAACGTTATCTGCGTTTGCTCTGAGGACGGGGAGGCCGCAGCGCTGATCGCTAAGCTGCTGAGCGACCACTACCGTAAAGTGAAATCGATTTCAAACTGAGGGAACATGCAAGTTACTGTAGGGAAGTACCGTACGCGTAGTGGGAAGTTTGCTACTGTATTCAAGCTGGACGACGGCGGGATAGGTGCTACCTTTCTTGCCAAGGGCCACATCTGGGGACGGGTGCAGTCGAATGGCCGTCGTCGTGGTATCTTCACCACGTGGAAGATCAACGGACAGCATCAGGCCGTGGGGGAACACGGATGGGATTTGATGGAGCGCCTTCCTGATCGACCGAAAGAGGATGCTGGCATCGCGCTGGGAGGCGCTGAAATCGGGCGGGCATACCTCACCCTACCCTAGAGACAGCAAACGCTGAAATCGAGTGAAATCGATTTCACATGTGGAGCTAGCAGAGTACTAGCTGGCTCCGTATCATGGCTACATGTTCATTCAATACCGGAGAACGCCATGCGTGGCATCGTAAAGAAAGCGGCAGCACGCTATCCGCTAGTATCACCTGAAGTCTTGAATCAGATCGTGCACTTGGCCGAATGCCGGTACCCGCCTGCGGAGGGGTGGTCCAACTGTACCCTCACCCGGATACACGAAGCGCTGGACAAGGCGGCAACGGACTTGATCGTGGAGACGGAAGATTGCGATCTGGACCTTCTCTTCACCCTACTGGAACAGTAGAATAGAAACACCAACCACTCCATACAGGAGGTTACACCGTGTACCATCCCCGTTTCGATTACGCCCTTCTGTCTCTCTTCGACATCGAGCAACTGTCCGAGCCCTTCACCGTGAAGAAGATGGCGGAGGGGCTCTGGTATGTCTTCATTAAGGATGAGGCAGAACTGCTTGGTTCCGTACGCTACTCTGTCCAGACTGGATGCTACGTGTCGTACAAGGTTCAATTCATTCCTGCGGAGAGAAAAGATGAGCGCTGAACACCTTCGCGTTATTTGCCGGCGTAGTCTGGCGGAGCATGGGGTAACCCGTGTTCTCTTCGAGGGGACGCGGGAGCAGTGCTACGCATTCATGCGGAAGTATCGTGCGCCCGCCAAGCACTTCGACCTGATGTACGATTGCGGGAGGCTGTCATCATGGGCGCTGTGAGTCATGTCTATGCCAAGTGCTCGGGAGGGCGAGAGGTCTATCTGCAGACAATGCATACAGGCACCCGCCACTCGTGCGAGAAATACATCCGTGAACGGGTGCGGCAAGGACTACCGACGCACTTCCTGTTCATTTCCAAGATGAAAACTGAGGAGGCAGCAAAACGATGGCTCTGATATCACGTGACCCGTTCGCTCGGGAAGAACTGCACCAAGAGACGGTAGCAACCACGTCCTCCTGCAAATGGTGCGGGCAGACACGCAAGAGCGGGAAGCTGTTCCAGTACTACACCGAACTGGACAACGGCCATATCTACTACCACAACGGCCTGTTCTGCTCGAAAGGATGCCATGACGCATACCACAACTGAAATCACCGTGGGCCTTTACAGGATGCGTAACGGCATGACCGCTTCCGTGTTCAAGATTGACGACGGAGGCATTCGTGCTACATTCCCTGTCAAGGGCACAGTCTGGCGTCCATACAAAGACGGCAGGAAGCCGCGAGCCCTGTACGCCATCTGGACAATTGATGGTCGGCATAGCACTCTGGGGACGGATTCATGGGATTTGGTAGAAAGGCTCCCTGACAAGCCCAAAGAGGACGCTGCAATCGCTCTAGGAGACGCTGAAACCTCCTCGCCTATACCAGACCCTACCCCAAACGCTATAGGCCCTGAAAACGCGTGAAATCAGTCCGACATGTGAATTTGCATGTCGGTAACTGAATACGTAAGATAGCATCATGTTCAATCCAGACAGGAGAAAAAAGGATGAAATCCCATGTGTCTTTGGAGCAGCACCAGTGCCCCGTATGCCTCTCCGTGTTCGATACTGGCAGCATACTGCTAGACAAGCGCCTGCGGGAAAGCATGGAGCAACACACCGTCACTGGGCAGTCGCTATGCCCCTCCTGCGTAGATCGCAAAGAGCAGGGATACATAGCCCTGATCGAAGCTGATGAGCGTACGCACAAGCGTCTTGGTCGCGTGGTACATCTTCGCTCAGAAGCATGGGGCAAAGTGTTCAATGTGCCGCCACCAGAGGGCGGTATCTGTATGGTGCCTTCAGCCGTCATCGACCAACTCGTGAGCATGGTCGGCGGGTAACTGGCTCCGTACAATGTAGTTATTGAAATCGATTTCAAATCCCAGAAAGGGGACATCTGATGAGCAAGCAATACACCACCCGCACTGGCCTAGTCCAGTACAAGCCGTCGTTCAAGCAAGTGCAGAACATGGAAGACAACATGCGTGGCTTTTGCCTCGCCTGCGGCAAGACGCAGAGCGGAGTCGAGCCTGATGCTCGCAAGTATGAATGCGAGCATTGCGGGAAACCTAAAGTGTATGGACCGGAAGAGTTGGTTCTGATGGGCCTTGTCTATTAACTGAGGAGATGCAAATGCGTGAAAAGAATCTGTTGCAAGAGCGTAGCTTCCGGGGCGGTGTCCAGAGGCTGTACAAGTTCCCGAACGGCTATGGTGCCAGCGTCGTGCGGCACGAAGGCAGCTACGGCCATGAAGCTGGGAAGTGGGAGCTTGCGGTAATCAAGTTCGACGCTGACGGGGCGAATTGGGACCTGTGCTACACCACCCCTGTCACGGACGACGTAGTCGGCTGGTTGTCGGACGATGCCGTAGATGAGGTGCTGGTAGATATCGAGGCATTGTGATGGGACAGCTTCGCCTGTACTTCAATAATGGCAAGACGCCTGTACTCATCATGCCCGACACGCCTGAGTATCTGAAATGGCATACGCCTGCGCGGGGAGAGCATCCGTGGCGTATCGTCAATGATCGCGGGGGGCTAGTGTCAAGCTACTCCCCTGCACCTATCCATAGGGTGAAAAGATGAATGAACGTCTGACTGTGTTGCGGGGAGGTATTCTCCGTTATCGCTATGATGTGAATAAGTACATCGGTTTCAACTTCAATACACTGGCCGAAGTCGGTGAGCCCTACCAGCAATGGTTCCGTTATGAAATTGCGCGGAGAGGACTTACTGTTACCTACGGGAAGGAACTCGACTGCAAGCCTTGGATAGCCGACGTAGTGGAGAGATAAGTGAGGCGGGCGAGGGACATACTACTATTCCTATTAGTGAGTCTTCCTGTATACACTCTGTATTGGAGACACCTATCTCGCTGCGAAAGATTCATCCGCAGGAACAGATTGAAATAAGTGGGCGGGGAGGCTAAGTGCAATAAGAAGAAAGATAGAATGGATATAGACTGAATCCAATAGAAACAAGCCTGATCTATTCTACATCTGCGATGAATTCCATTATTTGTGCCAAAAATCTACCCACCCTCACAGCAAGTTTTCTGTCGTGCTGGGATTTCTGAGTCAGATATATAGTTTTTGTGCAGTTGTGCAGTAGTGTCATAGTGCAAAATCGGACCTAAAAGTGCGATTTCATTGGGGGTGATGTCACTTTGCCCTATAGAGAGAACCATTAGGTGCTGGCACGCGACAACATTAACCTTTCTGGTGGAAAGCGATGTAGTGCTGGCACGTGGGCATCATTACTACTACTGCTGGTATCTACTGTCTCTACTGTAGTAGTACTGCTGGTGCCTGCCCCGCGATTATGTGTCTATTGTGGCCCTCCCCTGAACCCGGATAATGGGAAGCCTAGCAGTTGAAACCGATTTCAATCCAGACAGGAGAATGTGATGTCCCTTCAAGCACAGCAGCAATCTGCCCGCCGCTCGCCATATTACGCTGCCTATCAAAATGGTTTCCGAGCCGGGGAGGTGGATGCTGAACTCGGATCGTGTGAAGGATCGCATTTCGATTCTCCGCCCGAGGGCGTTAATCCTGACGCCTACCACGAAGCCCAGATGTGGGGCTACAACGACGGGCGGGAAGCGAATAGTGAGTCTCGCTCCGCGTGGAGCATCCTCGCCTATCTGGATAACGAATACTGTATCTGATCGGATTTGTTGGTGCATGGTGATTTGGGGAGGCTTCGTGCCTCCCTTCTTTTTGACTCTGCTATCTGGTGCTGGCACGTGCGCCTTATTACTACTCTGCTGCCTTCGGTTATAGGTGCTGGTGGTAGGTGTCTGGGCGGCTGGATTTCGTTATAAAAATATTTATACAAACCGCTTGTGCTTCGTCGCTGTTTCAGGCATAATGGCTTCACGGTCAAGACGCGACCGGATACCATCCCAGAAAGGGGACCTGAAATGACCACCAAGACCACCACCAAGCCCGCTGCCGCCAAGCCCACCCAGAAGCCCGCACCGCGTGCCAAGCCGGCGACCAAGACCCTGTTCTACGCTATGCTGCTCGCCGATGCGCTGATGGGCAAGTACGGGGCGCAACTGCAGCGCTTCTACGTCAATGCCTGCAGCTACCACCTGAAGGGCAAGACCACCTTCCCCCGTGCCCGCCTCGCCAACGAGCCGCTGCTCAAGCCGGAGGACGCGGTGGCCTTCCTGAAGAAGCACGAGCAGACCAGCATCCCTGCCGGTAGCAAGGTGGGCCAGCGTCTGTACGACGAGATGATGGTCCAGACTGCCAGCAAGGCTGCCAAGTAAGTTACCCACAGGGGGTTGTGGATAAGTTATCCGCAGCCTCCTGATTAATTTTCATGCCAGCCCTGCTGCTGGCGCTGCTGAATTTTTGCTGCTGAACGATGGACAGAAAAAGTTTTCTGTCCCCTGCTGGCACTGAGCCAACTCAACCCCCTGCTGGTGGCCGTCGCGTGCTGGTGGTGCTGAGGATTGAAATCGATTTCACCGGGGCGGTGGTGAGGGTAGCGGAGCGGCTTGTGGGTAGGGATAATGAAGACTCCTACCACCAACCCCATATAGGGAGCCTCGTATGTCCAAGATGCACATCTCCGCAGCAGTCGCCGCCGTTATCTTCGCCGCTGATGTTCCAGCCTCGGATGATGCCCTCGCCCATGTCGAAATGGATTTGTTCAGCGCAGGCGTCGAAGAGAACTACCTGATGCCCGGGCATGGCTTCCAGTCGGTCCATGACTACATCGATTGGATCAACGACGGTGAGGATGCCCGCTTTGAGATGAACTAGCACCAAGCCCTACGGGGCTTTTCTTTTATTCCATCATCTGCTGGCACTGAGCCAATATTACATATAGTGCTGGCACCCAGCCTTTATTACTGTTACTGCTGCTGAAAGGCTAAAAACGTGGCTGCCGGCCATGCGATTTGAGTTATCCACAGGTTATCCACAGGGCGGCGACTTATCCACAGGTTATCCACATATCCACAGGCCAGCTTGTTGATATGTTAATAACTTGGGGATAACTCAAAATGCAAGCGAGTTATCCACAGATAGCGAAAATTCATAAAAGAGCGAAAATCGATACAAAAATATTTCATGGATTGCTATAAAAAAGTTCTTGCAATCCGCGATTTTCAACTATAATTCAGTCACAGCAACAGAAACACTCTTTAAAAATTCGGCGGATGTAGGGGTAGTCTCAAAGGATGCCGCTTGTATCGGCGAGACCCCGAAACCGAAAACCTTTCATTCCATATCGGAGAAAATACCATGCAACAAAAAACCCAAACCAAACAAACCCAAACCAAACAAACCCAAACGAAAGCAAAAACGCTTTATTACAAAGCGCTTTTAGTTGAATGTTTGGCGGGGAAGTTGGGGAGCGAAATTCAGCGCTTCTATGTAAATGCTATCGCTTATCATACGAAGCAAAAAACAGCATTTCCCCGGGCACGTTTGGCAGATGTTGAACTAATGAAAATCGAAGAGGCTAAAAGCTTCCTCGAAAAGCATAAGGCGACATCGATTCCGGCGGGCAGCAAACAAGGCCAAAAGCTTTTTGATCAGATGATGATTGAAGCTAAAGCCAAGTAGGCAAACGGCGGGCAGAAATGCCCGCCTTTTATTCCAGAATGGAGAAACAGAATGAACACGATATATAAAATTGTTGCGGGTAATTCGGTCCGCTATATCCGCGCAACAAACGCCGCGAGCGCTCGCGTAAGGGCGTTTAAGGTATGGGGCATCAAAGCCGCGCAAACGTTCGCCATAGGCGAGCAAACGCCCGATATCGGCGCAGTTGGTTATGATGCAGCATGTAACCAAATGGAAGCGGCAACAAGCGGCGCAAGCTTGCGGGCAATGCAGAAGGCGGGCGGCGCAGATAATACCGGGCGCTCTTTCTACAAAGTAACAGAGAAAGAGAAAACAAAGGTTAATAACAAAGCAATTGCAATGATGCAAATGCTAGGTTTAGCCTAATCAAAAACGGCGGGCAGAGATGCCCGCCATATTCCATAATGGAGAATATGATGAAACGCAAGCATGAACAAAAACCTTATACCGTTTTCGGTTCAGTTAAAACAATTCGGATTATTTGGAGCGCAACTATTCGAGGCGCATTAATCCGCTTTATTAAACAAACGGGCGAGAATGTAGATGCAGTCTTGCCGGGAGCGATGATTAACTAAAAGGAAATCAAATGTTATATAAAGGAAATGCAATAAAGAAAACCGATTATTATTTAATTGGTTTTTCGATTATCTCTTTTTCGATTTTCGTTTATACATTCTATGAATATATCCGGCTTATTTAGTTTGTTTATTATTTTTATAATAACCTTGTTAATATTCTTTTAATTAGAAAATCGGGCATACATAATGCCCCTTTTTTTTAACCTCAGGGTGGAGTAGGTTTTTTGTACGGACGAAAATTTGAGTCATACCCATAGCTTTTTTTGTATGGTTTCTTTTGCGTACCGGATTTGAGGTCACCCCCATAACCTTTTTTGTCGGACTAGAGTCGGACTAAATTTTGAAATCGATTTCAATTTCAGGGGTATCCAATTTTTGTCAGAGTCAGGGCAGAGCGCGGATCGAAGCCGGAAGTCACCCCCTATACACTTTTAGAAAAAATTCGCGGGGACAGGCCAGAGCGTTACCTTGTACTTACCGAAGGTCTTACCGAAGGTCTTACCGTGTATCTACACTATAGGCAACCAAGGTTGCGCCCGCGTGGTAGTTTGGTCTATTTGCTGGATGCGAGATAATAGGCGGACAGGAGGAAACCATGATCGAAAAGCTAGAAGTCGATGTAGAAGACATCACGCCAGAGATGGCACAGAAGATACTTGACTGGATCGCCATGGGCGAACAGATCGTCGAAAAGGACTTGCGCCCGTTCTATCTATTCAGGGCCGGCGCTTGGTGGTCGGATAGACCTTGGAGGAAAAGACCATGAGATTGCTGCTTTTGGTTCTACTTGCATTCAGCGTGCAGGCGGAGACCATCTATAAATGCGGGAAGGCATATTCTTCTGAGCCGTGTCCAAATGCAGAAGTGCTTCAGATGTCGCGGGAGGCTAACGTGGTTCAGGCCACCCCCATTACGCAAGACACGACACCAAGCAACTACACCGTCTACGGTGGATCACTTCCGTCTTATGGCCAGTCGTATCGACCGGGAGGACCCACTGGCTATACCGTGTCTACTCCGTTTGGGCAGTTTTCGAGCAAAGACCCCATACGTGTTGATGGTGTCGGGCTCAGGCAAGGCGTTACAATCAACGGCGTCACATATCGCAAGGGCAGATAGGCGGTGAACGATGAGACGACTACGGAAAACCCCACAACTTGACGAAGCCGCAGTCCTCGCCAAGTTGCGGGAGCAAGAGCCTGTTGGATGGTACGACACAGAAAACCACGATTACAGCAGAGTCAATCGCGTTGGTTGGACTCCGCTCTACGCCCACCCGCTGCCGCCATCCGATGTAGTGCAGGATGCAGAACGGTATCAGTTTATTAGAGACAACCCGTGGGATGAAACCGACTTGGAGTGGGTAATAAAGGGCCATTGCAATGCCCTATGGGACACCGCAATTGATGCCGCAATGAAGGAATCGAAATGACACTACTTAGTGCCTAGGGTAAAATCGTCATACCACTCACGCATGGAGATACAGTAATGAGTTTCACGCTTCAGTTTGCTGGCGGGCCTTGGCACAAACGCTCTGAGGAACGCCGCAGCGCCCCTGACTACATCAAGGTAGCTGAGGAAGACAACGTAGGCACCTACAGCCTAGACCACGTGACAGGGACCACCGCTCACATGATCTGGAAGCCCACCGCGAAGCCGCAATGACCACCAAAAAGAAACGTGTGCCACGCGCCACGCAGATACCTATGCTCGTAATGCGCGGGGTCGTCAACGATGACCTCGAACTCAGGGAGCGAATGGCGGTAGAAGCCTTTGCTCTAGGCTTCGCCACAGAGACCCACTACAACACGCTGGCAGACATGCAGGGAAGTATGATGTTGGCCGCAACGGCACGCAAGGAGACCATACCCGCAGCCACGTACGCCCGAGACGTTGTAGGCCCCGTGCTAGCCTCTATAGTCCGACGTTGGCAGAAGACCGAGAAGTTTGGCTGTACCGGAGACGAGCTAGTGGTACTTCGAGAGTTCGTCACCAAGCACCGAGAGTTCTGGCTACGACAGCCGCTCGGCCTGTATACTCAAGCCTACCGTCGAATGAAAGAAGTACAGGCGGACCTTCGGGCAAAACAGAAATTAGTGTCGGAGTAGATATGCGGTTGATAGATATGTTGAATACGGCGGCAGCTACGCCACCGAAACGGAAAAAACAGACACTGGTCTACGATACAGACGCCGCGAGGCGGGCGGTGTATTCAGTTCTATCGAATAACCCGATGAGTAAGGCCCAGATTATCAAAGGAACGGGCCTCACAGAGCATATAGTGACCAAAACCTTGAAGGAGATGATACGCTGCGAGAGCGTTTTGGGGGTATTTCCGGGCGAATTTGGCCGCAGACTGATGTATATCAAGGGGAAATAGCATGAAAAAGAAGGCAAAATCACCAAAAATTCCGGAAGAATTATTCGTTTTTATGGCCGGTTTTGACGATTCGGCCTTGTCTGACGGCACTTGGCAGGCCATTTTGCAGGACAGTGTAGCCTTCTACAACACCAAAAACAGCACAAATTTCGACCCGTACGAGACATTTTTGGCTTACTGTGCGAGAACATCACCGTTTTGAAATCGATTTCACCGGTAAAATACGCGTAAATTTGTCGTTTTTGGAGGTAAAAGTCGTGAAAACTCACATCGATAGAGCCAAAACCTACTTAATCATGGCCGAAACCGTGATTTCTGAGCTTCGGCGGGAGTTGCAGGATGCGCAGAAAGACCCACAGTTAGGGGAGGATCGGTTTCTGGAGCTAGTAGTCGAGGCGCGTTGCTTGCTAAAATACGCTCTTGAAAAGCAGGAAACCGACACCGTTTTCGCTAATGTGGTTAACTTTAGGGTACCTGCAGAGACGCTAATCCGCCGTATAGACTCCGTAATCGGCGAGGAGTTGATCTTCCCGAGGGACAAAAATGCCAAAGCCACAGCCTAATGTACCGTCTCCGATTGTCGCCCCGCCTACCCCGGAGGCCCCTGCAGAGCTTCGGCACGCCAGAACCATCGCTCCCGGCAAAGAGGAGTATCACCTTGTCTGGCCTAGCGGCCATATTCGCATGGTTGTGTCCTCTGATGCTGAGCTTGCCGAAAAAGCAGCACGCGGTAAGGCAGGCAAGGTGAAGAAGAAGCACACACCGGGGGCGGAGCGGTACGAGCGCAACCCCCACGAACCCATCAAATGCTGAGAGGTACACATGCCGAAAATTATCCGCCCGATTGTCGAGTTCGACCTACCCAGACCGGAGGCGGACACCCCACTGAACTACACGCCCGACTTTCGGGGAGCCGACCTACGAGGCGCAGACGCACGTAGCGCTGTTCTGGACGACTCACTTTTTACTTCTGCCTCTTTCCGTCGTGCAAACTTCACCAGAGCGGACTTCTCTGGCGCAATCTTTAACAACTGCATATTCGAGTCCGCCATCATGGACGGCGTATCAATCAGCAAGAAGCACATTGCGCTGTACGGACTGCGCCACCTTGTCCTGATTACACCGACTCACATGTTTATCGGCTGCATGAACCACACGCATGAGGATTGGCGCAACATGCCCCTTGAGTCTATCCTCGCGCAGGACGAAGGTGCCGCCGAAATTTGGGGCGCGTGGAAGGACGCCTTACTCGGTGTATGCGCTACACTAGCCACAGGCATTCTATAAAGGAGGTTTACAATGCAAGTTTCCGATATCACCAACCTGATTCGCTACAAGATTCGCCAACGAGCGCAGCAGGACCAGAACACGCTTCGCTTCAGCCTCACCGATTACGATATGGAGGCGGTTGCTGCGGAAGTCGCAGCGGAGCTATCCAACAGGTTCACTCGCCCTGTTGTTACGTTCACGCGGAACGATGTACTCACGGCGGCGGCGCAAGCTGGCTTCCAGATTGCAACCACGACAAACGAGGCTGGAGGGGCGCTAGCCTCACCGGTAGATAATGCCGGCGTTGATGTCTACGACAAACTGCACAAAATAGTAGACTGGTCTTTCTGTGTTGTCATGTCTCGTCTACCGGAGCAGGACCTACAGCGGCAGTTGGCCCAGCCATGACCAAAGACGAGCAGTTTGCACTAGCCAAGAAAAATCTGCTAGACAAGATCAACTCGTGGGCCGATATCTACGAGTTTTTCGATGCGTCCATGGATCGTGTGCGGGAGACTCTACACCCGCATAACGTCTTCAATTCGCTATTCATAATGTATGCGTTCATCCAAGCGCTTCGTGAGTTACCAGAAGAAGGAGATATCAAGGTCCTAGCGGAGCGTATGGTCCGCATTATGATCTACGAGGGTAAGGAGAAGCTGGGCTCCGATGTCTCTTTTGTTAGCGAGAAAGAGGCAGAGGCGCACACCGCAGCAAAGGTGCGAGAGCTTGCAGCAACTGCCGTCGCGGAGGCGCTTACTGTTTACGATACAGAGCAACCCAAAACGTTGCACTAGCTCTGACGCTTGCGGTATTCGTGTTTTGCAGCTAAAGTAGCAATGGTTCCGCAGTTTTGCGGTTGAAATCAATTTCATTTGGAGAAGGTGAACATGGCAAAACTCCCGCCGACCAAGCAGGCCCCGACCAAGGTCGCACCGGTCAAATCTACCCCCGCAGCACCCGTAGTTACCCCCGGCGAAAAGTACTCGCTGGTCGATTTGCGCGACAACGTTGCAGCCAAGCTGCCCCTCGTCGCCAAGGCAACTGTCGAGAAAGTCATCCTCGCCACGTTCGAGGAGATGTCTCGTGCCTTCCTGTCGGGTAAAGCTGTGACCATCAAAGACTTCGGCAAACTCGAAGTGAAGCACCGCCCTTCGCGGCAGGGGCGCAATCCGGCAACCGGTGACACGATCACCATCCCAGCCAAGACTGTCCCGAAGTTCACCTTCGCAAAGAAGCTGAAAGACGGCGCAAAGTAAATCACCCAGCGTCAACCCAGCGCCCCGCCTCTTGCGGGGCGTTTTACCTTCTAGGAGTACATTGTGAAAACATGCAGCACGTGCAAATGGTACGAGGCAGACCACTGCCACTACGCACCGCCTACCGTACAAGTCATCATGGCCCAGACAATGACTGGCGTACAGCCGCAACCTATTTCGGTCCATCCACCGGTCCGTCCGAACAACTTCTGCTCCAAGCATTCCGGCGCGGATAGCAACAACGTTATCGACCTCTAATTATGGAAACGCTTACCCGTACGTTGCTCCCGCCATTGATCGGTATTACAGGCCGGAAGGGTGCAGGCAAGGATACAGTCGCCGATCACCTAGTTGAGATATTCGGCTACCGTAAGCACTCGTTTGCTGACCCCATCAAGAAAGCACTAGCCTTAATCTTTGGGGTCCCGGACTACTTCTTCCATGACCCGTCCGTGAAGGAGGTACCGCACCCTCTACTCATGGGACGCTCCCCGCGCTACCTCATGCAGACGCTAGGTACCGAATGGGGTCGTGATTTAGTCATTTCCGACCTATGGGCGCGGCTCTTGATTCGCACGGTAGAGGACGAGGCCGCATGTGGTCATCACTACGCCGTAGTGCCCGATGTACGATTCGATAGCGAAGCTCAGGCCATTAAGGAGTCGGGAGGGCTTATCTGGGAGGTTACACGCCCGGATGCCCTTTACTCTACCGACGATACGCACCGGTCTGAGCGCGGCATAGATCGTAAGTACATCGATACGGTACTCGAAAATAACTCGGACACGCGTATGCTGTTCACACAGATAGGAGTAGCCATTACTCATGCCACAAGAAAGCTATATCGACCCGACGACGGTTCGGCTGTCTAGGCACTTTCTTCTGTCAGACCTTATGGGGTGCAACTCGGTATACGCCAAGGGGTACCCCAATATTTTTGACGGGGACAAAAAGAAACTGCGGGAGGGCAAGGCACTATGCGAAAATGTCCTAGAGCCCTTGCTGGAGTACAGCCGGCTCTCCATCGCATACGGATACATTTCCCCCGAGCTATCGCGGCTCATCGTCAAGTATCAGGACCCGGACAAGCCTTCGTATCATCGCTGGGATTTGGGAGCAGCGTGCGATGTCATGCTCCACGAGCGAGTAGACTCGCAGGAGGCCCCTGCCGTCTCTTCGTTCTGGATTGACGAGAACCTACCGGTCTCGCGGGTCATTTCCTACTCAGAATCACCGTTCATCTGCGTAGGCTCCCGCTATTCCGAGATTCATAGCGGGGATCACCGCAGGGCGCTATATGAGAACCGGTACATCGGGGAGCGCAAGCCGCAGTACATTGCATACTCGGATAACCCCGCAACACGCAAGCGACAGAAGGATGAGGCCCTATACTTCTATGCCAAGGCGGGTGACGGATGGCGTGGCGCAGGCCACCCTACCTACCATGGGGGCGGGGTACGGCAGTTCCAGCATATTCGCACGGGCAAGTATTCGGTCCTCTCCGACTTCCTCTACAGCGAGGAGGCAGTAACTGACGGTCACCGCAATGCCCCTACCCAGCGAGGTATGCGCAAGTTCCAGCGGGCCGGCGAGATATACGACGCCCTGATAAGCGCTATGCACCTTCGCAGGCTATCCATCGTTCGCGGGTATGAATCGCCGGATTGGAAGGATAGCTTGCATAACTGGTCGGACGGGGTGTATCTTGTCGTTGTCCCGCCCGATGGGGTCAACCCCAACGAGGTAGCAGAGGTAGCACGCTCGCTGCCGGGGGTTCACATGGTCGGGGCGGCAAAGAACCGTCGCGTAGCAATTGGAGCAAGATTGCGTGTATGAAGGAACTCAAAAAGTACGGGCTCAAAAGCGCGAGGCGACCGAAGGAGCATACGCTACTTAGCGGTGTCGCCCACGTATGCGACTGGGAGGGCACAGGGTATGCCTACATTAGTTTCACGGAAGCCTTCGTGGACGCCGTAGGTAAGGCCCTCCCAGCGGGTCTACACCCAGCAAGGCCAGCGTATCTCAAGGTCTTGCACATGCCGGGGAGAAAAACTTGGCGTATATTCGCCATCTACCTAAATGAGCTTCGCGGCGTACTTCTCTGGGAATCACCGGAGCTTCCACACTGGATTTCCAACGTCACACGAAGTTGAAATTGATTTCAAATGAGCCGACTGTTTATCAGTCGGCTTTTTTGTTGATATACTTGCGCTGTTCATTTTTCCGGTGTAGCAATCGTGACGGTGCATAACATGAGCCATGACCAAAGACTGTACGACGTAGATGTAGAAGAAGTGCATTCCGGAGACGACCTAGTTCTGTTGGTCAACCTCGGGGTGGACGGGTTATTCAAACGAGTCCGTGCGCGACTTAAAGGCGTAGACACGCCTAGTGCGTTCCGTGCGGCTAAGGGGACAGAGGCCGGGGCGGTGCGCGACACCCTCAAGTCTTTGGTGACAAGGGGTAGATGCTGTATCGAGCTTCACGCTCAAGGCAAGGGCGGGTGGATGGTTACGCTCTACGTGATTCACAAAGACGGGCAGGAGATAACCAACATCAATGAACTGATGATGGCCAAAGGCTACGTCTATCAAGGCAAGCAGGAGACCCAATGACTGACCAGAGAATTCGCCGTATACGCCAACCACAGTTAAAGACGCGTGTTACGGGGCTGGGCTCCACTAAGCGAGCCGATACTAGCCGACAGATCGAGCAGGAAGATGCCTTTACCGTCACTACGCTAGGCAAGACTGCCCTATCCCCGCCCTACGACCCACGCTTCCTCTATAACTGCGTTGAGCGCTCCAATATGCTGAAGCAGTGCATTGCGGCCATGGTAACTAACGTAGCCATGACCGGCTTCGATATTGCCCCTACCCGCACTGACCAAGATATTGACGATGGGGAAAAGGAAGAGCTTCAGTCTTTTATCGATGCCTGTAACTCTGAAGAGTCGATCACTACCGTTCACGCAAAGGTTGTAGAAGACTACGAGACCTACGGCTACGGCTTCCTTGAGGTTATCCGTGATCGTAAAGGCCGCATCACCCTCCTCCGCCACGCCAAGTCAAGCAATACGCGCCTCCTCCCGAAAGATGCAGAGCCGCAAGCGGTCACGTACGATGTAATGCGCGGGCGGCGCACGGCCCAAGTTACTGAGTACCGTAATTTCCGCCGCTTCGTACAGATCGTGAACGGCAAGACCCGATTCTTTAAGGAGTTCGGCGACCAGCGGGAACTGAACATGGAGACCGGCGAATACGGTAACTGCCCGCAGGCGGTTCGTGCTACTGAGGTCATACATATCAGGCAAAATTCTGAAGACCCATACGGCGTACCGCGCTGGATCAACCAGCTTCCGTCTATTCTGGGTAGCCGGGAGTCGGAGGAGTGCAATCTGCGCTACTTCGAGGACAACACGATCCCGCCCATGATTATGTCTGTGGCCGGTGGCCGACTAACTCGACAGTCATACAAAGAACTCCACGATATTCTCCAGACGCAAGGTCTCGGGGCGGAGCGCCAGCACAAGATGCTCCTGATTGAAGCGGTACCGGAGCGTGAAAGCCTAGACGATAAGGGGACAGTCAGTCTCAAGATCGACAAGCTGACAGACGCACGGCAGAGTGATGGCCTCTTCAAGGAATACGACGAGTCCAACCAAGCCAAAGTTCGCTCCAGCTTCCGCCTACCGCCCGTTGCTGTGGGCCTCTCGCAGGATGTCACCTTCGCCACGGCAAACGTCTCTGCGTTCATCGCGGAGTCTCAGGTCTACCTCCCGCTACGTAACATCTTCGATGAGGTCTACAATAAGCGTCTAGTAAACAACGAGCTTGGCCTTAGCCTTCGTACCTGCAAGCTAGTCAGCCGCGTACCGCTTACCTCCAATGCTGAGACTATCATCAAGTCGATGACCGCTCTCAATACGATGGGCGCACTCACGCCGCGCATGGCTAACCAACTAGGTAACAAAGTGCTTCAGGTTGAGATCGATGAGTACCCGAAAGACGGCGAAGAGGGCTACGAAGACTGGATGGACAAGCCTATCCTGTTTGTATCTCGCGGTACTGCCTCGCAGGCGGGGCAGGCCCAAAAAGACCCAGCTACGAAGAAGATCGAAAACCCGAATACAAACGTGGACCCCAATAACGGAGATGTCGGTATGCAGCAGCCCGAGAATGGACAGCAATGATGGGACCGGAAATCCGACTACACTGCCGAGCAGATAACCCCGCGTGGGAGCGGGTTGTCTTTGCTGAAGTCCTGATCCCGGAAACGCCAAACGTTTACGGGGACTACTGGACGCACGAGGGCGTCAAGGAAGCGGCATACGAGTTCATGCGTGTCGGCTTTGCCATCGACATCAACCACGACAACATTGACGTTACCGGCTCCGTCTACGTGGTTGAGAGCTTTATCGTCCGCCCCGGTGATCCAGACTTCATCGAAGGTTCGTGGGTTGTCGCCATGAAGATCGAAGATGACGACATCTGGGAGCAGGTACTCAACAACGAAATTAACGGCTACTCCTACGAGGCATTGATTGCTTTTCTGAGGGGAACGCTTAAAATGGACGACGACGGCATTCGCACTGGGTACACCGAGCCTGACCTTAACGACGGTCACGTGCACGGGTTCATGGTGATAATGGACGCCGAGAATCGCCCTATTTCGGGCGGGACGGATGAAACCAACGGGCACTCCCATACGATCACGCAGCACACCGTCACGGACACTGCGGCAGGGCACAGCCATCGATATAACCTAGTTTCCGGGAAGGAAGGTAAATGACTGAGGTAACCAAGGATGTCGGCCTAGCCCGCATCGTAAAACCCAAGTTCCTAACGCTGGTGGGGCGACCCGCCAATCAAGTAGCTTTCAAGGTAATTCGTGACGACAATGGAGAAACAACTATGACCGCACCGCACATTCAACGTAAGCGGGTTCGCCGTGCCGAGCCGCTGATTTCCATCGAGTTCGAGGTCAGTGTCAGCGACGAGCAGATTCAGAAGACCATGGCGGACTGGGGAGTCTCCGAGTTCAACATTGAAACCGTTGACGACAAGAAACGCGTGCGTTGCTCCGATGCACCGGACGGGGCCGAGACGATGAACGTCAAGCTCAACGACTGCACCGCTACGATTTTGAAACCGATTTCACAACGCGCAGACACCGCAAATGCACACATCGCTGTTGCGGCTATCGAGTTTGCCGCTGACTACTTCCCGGACCCGGAAGATATTTCTGCATGGTGCAAGCGTAGTAATATTGACTTTTCAAACCTCGCCGTAGAAAATGGCGCTCAACAGACTGTTGCGCGTCGGGGTGTTACGGTTGCAGAAGGTGCAGAGACGCGTAAGATTGAGGTAGATGGTGGTGTTCAGTTCGTCGTAGCGCGGGCCGACTCCCAAGATATTCCGGAAGACTTCGTTACCGTCATCAATGACGCTGCGTATGGTTGCTGGGGTTGGGGCCAGTTGGATTTCGCTGCTACAATGGCGGATGTGGAATTCTGCGAGATGTCTCAGGAAGCGGTTTACACTTTGAATCGCGTGGTTGATCGTATTCTGTTCTACAGCGATATGCCGATCACGTTGCGCAAAGAGTTGGTCGTTAACGCCACTACGCAGTTTGCCGATTATATTGTGACCCTGATGGACGCTCTCCCAGCACGGGTCGTTGTTGCTAACCGTTCCATCCTTGAGAAGGAGAAGTTAATGAGCAAAGACAAGGGGCAAGACGGCCAAGCCGTAGAGCGTCAGGATCAAACCGGCGCGAACGACAAGGCCACTGAAGCCGGTGCAGCTACCGGCGCTACCGATGCCGCTGAAGCCAAGCCGAACGGCGACGGCATTACGCGTGCCGATGTCGAAAAGATGATTGGTGATGCCATGACCGGTATCTCCACTCAACTCGCTACGTTACAGTCTTCGCTTGCCGCTCCGGCTCAAGCGGAAGCGCAGCGCAGCGATGGCACTACCGGCGAACAGGGCGATAAGTCCGGTTCCAAGGAAGATGCTTCTGGTGAAACCCTGCTTGAAGTCCTGCGTTCGATTAAGGACCTTGGCGAGTCCGTCAAGGGCGTTGCTGAGCGTGTGCAGTCTCTGGAGGGCTCGACCGTTGTCCGTAGCGATGCTGCCGACGACAAGCAACAAGCCACCCAGCGCAAGGACGTTTTCAAAGGCATGTTCGGTAGCCAGAAGTAACCGACGAGCCACCACGACTTTTCATTCTTTCCAAGGAGAAACACAAGATGCTTACCAATCAAGAACTGGCTCGCCGTGCTGACCTCGTACTGGCGGACCTAAACGCCAACGGTGGTCTACTGGACCCCGAGCAGGCCAACACCTTCATCGATCTGCTTCTGGAGCAACCGACGATCCTGCGCCAAGTGCGTCAGATTCGTATGAGCGCCCCGGAGCGCAAGATCAATAAGATCGGTTTCGGTTCTCGTATCCTGAAGGCCGCACCGCAAGGCACCACCCCGTACGACGACCCGGCTACCGGCGTCAACAATCGTTACCTCGCGGCTGCTGACCGTTCCAAGCCGACGACCTCGCAAATCCAACTGAACACCAAGGAAGTCATCGCGGAAGTCCGCCTGCCTTACGAAGTTCTGGAAGACAACATCGAAGGCGAATCCTTCGAGTCCCACATCATGCGCCTCATTGCTGAACGCGCCGCTGTGGACTTCGAGGAATTTGCTTTGTTCGCCGATACCGCTTCGGGTGATGCTTTCCTCGCCCTGCAAGACGGCTACCTGAAGCGCATGACCTCGCATGTGGTCAACAACGCCTCTGCCGGTGTCTCCCCGACCATGTTCACCGCAGGTCTACTGGCCATGCCGCAGAAGTATCTGCGCAACATCGCCCAGATGAAGCATTTTGTTTCCGTCGCCAACACGATCAAGTACCGCTCCAAGGTTGCTGAGCGTGCCACCGGCTACGGCGATTCGATGCTGACCCAAGGTGGCCCGATCTACGCTCAAGGCGTGGCCGTTGAAGCCGCCCCGATGCTGGCCGCTCAAGGCACTGGTAACTCGGGTATCTTCACCTACCCGCAGAACCTGATCTTCGGTATTCAGCGTCAACTCCAAGTCGAAACCGACAAGGATATCCGTTCGCGTGAAATCATCATCGTCCTAACCGCCCGTGTCGCTCTGGGTATCGAAGACGAAGACGCAACGGTCAAGTACACCAACATCTAAGTTGGTAGCGGCACCGGGGGCTTCGGCCCCTTTGTCGCGTTTGAAATCGATTTCAAAGGAGAAGTAAATGGCACTTGAGCAAAACGCACTGCTAGGCCACGGCGGTACCGGCTTCCAAGGTACCGGTGCAGGCTCGGCTGCGGCGATGATTCGTGAACTGCAAGGTCTGACCGTCGTTGTCTTGACTGGCGCAGCCGCGAATACCAACATTGCTGTCGCAGGTATTGAGACGGAAGACACCATCGTTTCCGCTATCGAGTTTGAGGCTGGCGTCCCGGTTGACCGTACCGGCGTTACCTCGATCACCTCCGCTGGTAACATCCAGATCAACGATGTCACCACGGGTAACAAGGTCGTTCTGACCTACTTCCGCAAAGACTGAATCCTCTAGGTAAAGGTAAGGAGAATCAAATGGCACAACTCAAAATGGTAGCCGGCAAGACGTACGTAGCCCCGACGATCTTCGGCGTGGAGCGCGTGGTTAATCGCGGCGAGGTGGTTGACGTTTCCGACGAACACGCCGCAGTCCTGCTGGACGACTTCTATACGGATGCGCTGGGCAACCAGCACTTCTACTTCGCCGAAGTAGGCA
>Ga0228700_1000643_pt1 | contig 29115 bp, 27 predicted proteins | sample McNCre317_Aug_MG_FD_178019 | JGI IMG/M metagenome (GOLD analysis project Ga0228700, IMG submission 178019) | Freshwater microbial communities from McNutts Creek, Athens, Georgia, United States - 3-17_Aug_MG | ecosystem: Environmental > Aquatic > Freshwater > Creek | place: USA: Georgia...
AATCGGTTGAGAAAAACGGCAAGACCTTCACCCGCGGTCTCAACGCTGACCGCGTGTACACCGGCAAAGACGGCAAGCCTGTCAAGTTGCATGGCCGCTCGCTGCTGTTCCTTCGCAATGTGGGTCATTTGATGACCAACCCTGCCATTCTTTACAAAGGCAAAGACGGCCAGGTGCACGAAATTCCAGAAGGCATCATGGACGCGGTGATCACCACCGCCATTGCCCTGCACGACTTGCAAGGCCACGGCAAAAACGGCATTCGCAACTCACGCACCGGTTCGGTCTACATCGTCAAACCCAAAATGCACGGCCCTGCCGAAGTGGCGTTTGCCGCTGAGTTGTTTGCACGCGTCGAGAAGGTCTTGGGCTTGAAAGACAGCACCGTCAAGCTGGGCATCATGGACGAAGAGCGTCGCACCAGCGTGAACTTGAAAGCCTGTATCGCCGCAGCGGCCAGCCGCGTGGCCTTCATCAACACCGGCTTTCTGGACCGCACCGGCGACGAAATGCACACCGCGATGTACGCCGGCCCCATGATGCGCAAGGGCGACATGAAGTCCAGCGCCTGGATTCAAGCCTACGAGAAGAACAACGTGTTGGTCGGTTTGTCTTGCGGCTTGCGCGGCAAGGCGCAAATTGGCAAGGGCATGTGGGCCATGCCCGACCTGATGGCCGAGATGTTGAAGCAAAAAATTGGTCACCCCAAAGCCGGTGCCAACACCGCGTGGGTGCCCAGCCCCACAGCGGCCGTGCTGCACGCCATGCACTACCACCAGGTCAAGGTCACCGACGTGCAAAAAGAGTTGGAGAAGGTGGACTACAACAAAGTGCGCGACAGCCTCTTGAACGACCTGCTGCAAGTGCCGGTGGTGGCCAAGCCCAAGTGGAGCGCGGCCGACAAACAGCAAGAGTTGGACAACAACGTGCAAGGCATCTTGGGCTATGTGGTGCGTTGGATTGACCAAGGCGTGGGCTGCTCCAAAGTGCCCGACATCCACAACGTCGGCCTGATGGAAGACCGCGCCACCTTGCGTATTTCCAGCCAACACATCGCCAACTGGTTGCAACACGGCATCGTGACGCCCGCTGAAGTGAAGGCCACCTTCAAACGCATGGCCTCGGTGGTGGACAAGCAAAACGCAGGCGATCCGCTGTACCAAAAAATGGCCGGTCGCTTCAGCAACGGTGCAGCCTACCAAGCGGCACTGGACTTGGTGTTCAAAGGCAAAGAGCAACCCAGCGGCTACACCGAGCCTTTGCTGCACGCTTGGCGCTTGAAAGTCAAGGCGGGCGTTGCTTAAGCGGCACCTCACTTGATTTTGATGAAACGGCTTCTTCGGAAGCCGTTTTTTTTTTGCAGCAAGCCACTATCATTTGGACATGACCTCTAACTTCATTCCGACGCTCGTTCGTTTCGCACTTCGCACCTTGGTCGGTTTGGTGCTGACGGCTATATTGGCCGTCGGTCTGTACCTGCTGTTCGCTTACCACTTCACCTACTCCAAAGGCGAAAGCGTGGGCTATGTGCAAAAGCTGTCCTACAAAGGTTGGATCTGCAAAACCTGGGAGGGCGAGCAAATTCGTGCCTTGGCGGTGATGCCCACGATCCCTGAAAAACTTGAGTTCACCGTGCGCGACGTGGCGATTGCCGATCAGATCAATGCCAGCATTGGCAAAAAAGTGGTGCTGGAATACGAACAGCACCAAGGTCTGCCCGGATGCTTTGGCGATACCCAACACTTTGTGGTCGCCGTGCGTCCCGCGCCGGGCGAATAAACCCCACACACGGCTGCTCAGATGAACAGGCCGCTCTAACAGGGCGTGCCTCGCTACACTCAGGCGTATGTCCACGCCAACATTCACCGCACCTGACCCTTGCGCTTGCCCCTTGTGCGGCAAGCCCAACAAGTGCGCCATGGCGAGCGCCCAAGACAGCGGCCAACCCACCGCCTGCTGGTGCGTGAATGTGCATTTTTCGCCTGAGCTGTTGGCACGCGTGCCAGCCCACGCGCAACGCAAAGCCTGCATTTGTGCTGCCTGCGCACAAGCGCAGCCAGCGTCAACAAGCCACCACACATGAACGAAGCTGGGTCCCTCGCTGAACTGCAAAGCCGCTACGGCACGCGACACCGCTGGCTGTTGCTGGTGACGGTGATGATTGGTTCGATGGCGGCCATCATTTCATCGACCATCATGAACGTGGGCATTCCCGACATGAGTGTGCAATTTGGCATCGGTCAGGAGCGCGCCCAGTGGGTGAGCTCCAGCTTCATGGTGGCCATGACGGTGTCCATGCTCACCACCCCTTGGTTGCTGGTGCGCTTTGGCTATCGCCGCACCTTCATGGGCTGCATGGTGCTGCTGATGACGGCAGGCATTGCAGGCGGCATTTCGAGCGACTACAACCTGGTGTTGGTGGCACGTGTGGCCGAGGGCCTGGCCGCTGGTGTGGTGCAGCCCATTCCAGCCATCATCATCTTGCGTGCCTTTGACACCGCGGAGCAAGGGCGCGCGAACAGCTTTTTTGGCATGGGCGTGGTGCTGGCCCCCGCAATTGGCCCCAGCATTGGCGGTTTGTTGGTGGATTGGATGGGCTGGCGTTCCCTGTTTTTCATGGTGGTGCCGTTTTGCTTGGGCTCGCTGTGGATGGCGATGCGCTATGTGCCCACCACGGCACCCGGTGGCGTGAGCGCCAATCACGGCAACCCCAGCCTGGATGTGGGCGGGCTGGCCTTGGCCACAGTGGGCACCTTGTGTTTGCTCAACGGCTTGGTGACCTTGCACAGTGGGCAAGCCGGATTGGCCACTGGCTTGATCGCCATGGCCTTGGCCTGTCTGGTCGGCTTTGTTGCTTGGCAACGCCATCAAGCCGCACAAGGCGGCTTGCCTTTGATGAACTTGGCCTTATTCAATCACCGCACCTTTGCCATGGGCACCTTGGTGGCGTTCACCTATGGCATCGCCCTGTTTGGCTCAACCTATTTGATTCCGGTGTATTTGCAACTGGGCTTGGGGCTCTCGCCCAGCCATGTGGGCACCTTGATGCTGCCTGCAGGCTTGGTGTTGGCGGTGACGATTGCGGTGGTGGGGCGCTACTCCAGCACCCATCCCACACATATTTTGGTCAGCGTGGGGTTGACCTTGTTGTCGCTGTCTTTTGCCTTGATGTGCATCGTCAATCTGCAGACTGCGCTGTGGGTACTGGTGGCCTTGGCCATCTTGGGGCGCATTGGACTGGGCTTTGTGCTGCCCTCGCTCAACATTGGTGCCATGCGGTCGTTGGACAAACACATGATTCCACAAGGCGCCAGCACCATCAATTTCTTGCGCATGTTGGGCGGCGCCGCAGGCGTAAGCTTGTGCGGCATTTTGTTGGAATGGCGCTTGAGCGCGCATGGTGACACCTTGACCAACGCCATCACATCGCCTGCGCGCTTGGCCGCATTTGACGAGGTGTTTTTGATGCTGGCCGCCACCTGCTCGTTGGCCCTGCTGGCGGCATGGCGTATCCGCGAAGTGCCTCATCACGAACATGCTTAAACTTTTGAACCACGCGCCATGTGTCAACTGCTAGGACTCAACTGCAAAAACCCCACCGATGCGACCTTCAGTTTCACGGGGTTTGCTCAACGCGCGGGCGTGACCGACCACCACGCCGATGGCTGGGGCATCGCCTTCTTTGAAGGGTCAGCACAAGACCGAGGCCTGCGTCATTTCATTGACCACTTGCCCGCCAGCACCTCGCCCGTGGCCGAGCTGATCCGCAAGTACCCGATCAAAAGCCGCAATGTGATTTCACACATTCGCAAAGCCACCCAAGGCGTGGTCTCTCTGGAGAACTGCCATCCCTTTGTGCGTGAGCTCTGGGGCCGCTACTGGGTGTTTGCGCACAACGGCAATCTGGAAAACTATGCGCCGCGTTTGCACGGCAACTTCAAGCCGGTCGGGCAAACCGACAGCGAGCAAGCGTTTTGCTGGTTGATGCAGGAGCTGGCCAAGTCACACGCCAGCGTGCCCTCGGTGCAAGAACTCACGCTCACGCTGCGTGAGTTGGTGCCGCAAATCGCCAAGTTCGGCACCTTCAACTTTTTGCTCTCCAACGGTCAGGCCTTGTGGGCCCATGCGTCAACCAACCTGTGCTACGTTGAACGCAAACACCCGTTTGCCAAAGCGACCTTGAGCGACCAAGACATGAGCATCAATTTTGCCGAGCACGCGTCACCGGATGACCGCGTCGCGGTGGTGGTCACAACGCCGCTCACGACCAATGAGGTATGGACACCCTTTTTGCCCGGCGAGTTGAAGGTGTTTGTCGATGGCGAAGTGTTGAAGGCTTGAGTGTTCAAGACTTAAATATTGAAGGTTTCGCAGCCGCTGTTGTGTTGCTACGTCAGCAGGCGCCCTGGCGCAACACGGCTCGTCGTCGCTGGCGCGCCTCAATGTCGCCGTATTGCGCCAGGGCGCCTGCTGGCTTCGGTGATTGGCTGTCGGGTTTAAGCCGCCGCTTTTTCTAGCGCGTCGACGAACATCGCCGCGACATCAAAGCCCGTTTGATCAAAGATTTCCTGAAAGCACGTGGGGCTGGTGACGTTGACCTCGGTCAGGCAGTCGCCAATCACATCAAGCCCCACGAGCAGCAAGCCACGTTGGGCGAGCACTGGGCCGAGGGCTTCCGCAATTTCTTGATCACGCGCAGAAATGGCTTGGGCCACGCCTTTGCCGCCTGCGGCTAGGTTGCCGCGCACTTCGCCGCCTTGTGGAATGCGGGCCAAGCAGTAAGGCACGACCTTGCCGCCGATGACGAGCACGCGCTTGTCGCCCTTGTCGATGGCAGGAATGAACTTTTGCACCATCACGGTTTGCGCGCCGTCACGGTTGAGGGTTTCGATGATGGCGCCCAGGTTCAGGCCATCGTCTTTGACACGGAAGATGCCCATGCCGCCCATGCCGTCGAGCGGCTTCAAGATGATGTCGCGGTGCTGCGCATGAAAGGCGCGCACAGCCTGCGGGTCACGGGTGACCAAGGTGGGGCTGATGAATTGGGCGAATTCCAGAATTGCCAGCTTCTCGGGGTGATCACGCAAAGCGCTGGGTTTGTTGAACACCTTGGCGCCTTCGCGCTCGGCTTGTTCGAGCAAGTGCGTGGCGTAGAAGTATTCGCTGTCAAAGGGCGGGTCTTTGCGCATCACCACAGCATCGCAAGCGCTCAAAGCCATGTGCTCATCAATGCCTTGCACCTCGTACCACGCCTCGGCATGACCCGTCAGGTGCACGCGCTGCACGCGGGCCGTGACACGTTGACCGCTTTGCCACACGATGTCTTGCGGTTCGCAGGCCAAGACCTGGTGGCCACGCCGCTGCGCTTCACGCATCATCGCAAACGTGCTGTCCTTGTAAATTTTGAAGGACGACAGCGGGTCTGCGACGAAGAGGATGTGCATGGTTTTAAATTTCAATTTTGCTGCCCAACTCCACCACGGAGTTGCTCGGCAAATTCAAGAAATCAGCAGCTGAGCTGGCATTGAGGTGCATTTGCGCAAACAGTTTTTCGCGCCACTGCGCCATGCCCGTGCCGATGGTGGGCACGATGCTGTCACGCGACAAGAAATAGCTGGTGGTCATGGGGCTGACTTCACAGCCCATGCCGCGCAAATGGGTCAAGGCGCCGGGCACATCGGGGTCGTCTTTGAAGCCGTAATGAATCACAACTTGCCAGCAGTCGTGTCCCAAGGCAGTGATCTCTAAGCGTTCAGTCTCATCAATCCAGGGCACTTCGTGGTTTTGCACATTCACAAACAAGTTTTGCTGATGCAGCACTTTGTTGTGTTTCAAGTTGTGCAGCATGGCGTTAGGTACTGAACCCTTGCCCGTGGTTAAGAACACCGCTGTGCCATCCACACGTGTGGGGGGCGACAAGAACACGGCGTCCAAAAAACTGCCCAGGTCCAGTGCGTCTTCTTTGCGCTTTTCGGCCAAGATGCCGCGACCATCGCGCCAAGTGAGCATCAGCATCATGATGACCGATGCAATCAGCAAGGGGAACCAGCCGCCTTCAAACAGTTTGAGCAAGTTAGAGGCCCAGAACACCACATCGACGGCGAAGAAGAATCCAGTCGCAGCCAAGCACAACCACAGCGGGTATTTCCAACCGTAGCGAATCACAAAGAAGGTCAGCACGGTGGTGATCAACATGTCGGTACACACCGCAATGCCATACGCTGCGGCCAAGTTGCTGGACGACTTGAACATCATCACCGCCAACACGATCACGCCAAACAAGCCCCAGTTCACAAACGGGATGTAGATTTGGCCGGTGTCCTTCACGCTGGTGTGCAGCACTTGCAAGCGGGGCAAGAAACCGAGCTGAACCACTTGCTTGGTCACACTGAACGCACCTGAAATCAAGGCTTGCGAGGCAATGACCGTGGCCGCCGTGGCCAACACCACCAGAGGCAGCAACAACCATTCAGGGGCCATGTTGAAGAAGGGATTGGCAACCGCATCGGGGTCGCTCAACAGCAAAGCGCCTTGGCCAAAATAATTCAGCGTCAATGCGGGCATGACCACTGAGAACCAGGCCACACGAATGGGGGTTTTGCCAAAGTGGCCCATGTCGGCGTACAGGGCTTCACCACCGGTCACACACAACACCACGGCACCCAAAATCAAGAAGGTGACTTCAGGCTCAGCGATGATGAAACGAATCGCGTGGTGCGGGCTGATGGCCCACAAAATTTCTGGATGCGAGGCAATGTGGTACAGACCCAAAGCCGCAATGACCGCAAACCACACCACCGTGATGGGACCAAAAAATTTACCAATGCCGCTGGTGCCGCGTTTTTGTACCGCGAACAAACCAAACAAGATGACGATGGTGAGCGGAATCACATACTTCTTGAAAGCCGGTGAAATCACCTCCAAACCTTCCACCGCAGAGAGCACCGAAATTGCGGGTGTGATCACGCCATCGCCATAAAACAAACAGGTGCCAAAAATGCCCACAATCAACATGCGATGACGCAGCACCGGACGGTCTTTGACCGCCATGGACGCGAGCGCCAACATGGCGACCAAACCACCTTCACCATGGTTGTCGGCACGCAGCACCAAGGCCACGTACTTCAACGACACGATGATGGTGAGCGTCCAAAAGAAAATCGACAAAATGCCGAAGATGTTGTCAGGCGTGAAGTTCACATGGCCCGAGCCAAACACTTCCTTCATCGCATACAAAACGCTGGTCCCGATATCGCCATAGACCACGCCAATGGCGCCCAGAGTCAGCGCCGCGAGCGACGATTTAGCATGTTGTTCCATCAAAAACCTCAGTCGTAATTTTCAGCTTCGGGATCGGTCGCTTCGAGTTCGTAACTCGCAGCCAGCATGGCCAGTCGTCCAATGACGCCGTACATGTAAAAACGGTTGGGTGTGCTGGCCCCAGGCTTGACCCCGGGTTGCGGCGTGTGTGCACTTTGCTCAAACGCCAGGGGAATAAAACTGGCGCCCGGCGCGTTCAAGTTTTCGTCAATGCCACGGTCTGCATGGACGCGGTAAAAACCGCCCACCACATAGCGGTCCATCATGTAGACCACCGGCTCGGCCACGGCATCATTCAAACGCTCGTGCGTGAGCACGCCTTCTTGGATGATCACCTGGTTGACGGCTTGCCCATCTTTGACCACGCTCATTTTGTTGCGGGTTCTGCGGTTCAAAGCGTCCAGGTCTTTGACATCGCGCACCGTCATGATGCCCATGCCGTAAGTGCCGTTGTCGGCTTTGACAATGACAAAAGGTTTTTCCTGAATGCCGTACTCTTTGTATTTGCGCTTGATTTTGGTGAGCAAGGCGTCCACATTGGTTTGCAAGCACTCCATGCCCGTGCCTTCGGCAAAGTCAACTTCACCACATTGGTTGAACATGGGGTTGATCAGCCAAGGATCGATGCCCAGCAACTTGCCAAAACGCTTGGCCACTTCTTCGTAACACTCGAAGTGCTTGCTCTTGCGGCGCACGCTCCAGCCCGCATGCAAGGGTGGCAGCAGGTATTGCTCGTGCAGGTCTTCCAAGATGCCCGGAATACCAGCGCTCAAATCGTTGTTGAGCAAAATCGTGCAGGGGTCAAAGTCCTTGAGGCCCAAACGACGCTTGCCACGAATCACGGGTTCGAGCGTGACGCTGTCACCATTGGGCAATTCAATCGTGGTGTTTTCTTTGATCTCGGGATTGATGGAGCCAATCCGCACATTCAACCCAGCCATCTGAAAAATACGCTGCAACTGCGCCACGTTCGACAAATAGAACATGTTGCGGGTGTGGTTCTCAGGAATCACCAACAGATTGCGCGCTTCAGGACAGATTTTTTCAATCGCAGCCATGGCTGCTTGCACGGCCAAGGGCAGCATCTCGGGCGTGAGGTTGTTCCAACCACCTGGGTAGAGGTTGGTGTCCACCGGAGCGAGCTTGAAACCGGCGTTGCGAATGTCGACCGAGGTGTAGAACGGCGGCGTGTGCTCCATCCACTCCAAACGAAACCAGCGCTCAATGGCGGGCATGGAATCGAGGATGCGTTGTTCGAGTTCGTTGATCGGGCCCGTCAGAGCGGTGATGAGATGGGGAACCATGGTGTCCTTCTGTGTGGAGGGCAATTCTAGGACTTTCGGATGACAAGGCCGAGCGCCAACGCGACGGTGTCGCAGATTAGACTCAAACCCGGATTTCACCCTGACCCAAAACCACATATTTGAGCGAGGTCAGGCCTTCAATGCCAACCGGGCCACGGGCATGGAATTTATCCGTCGAAATGCCTATCTCGGCCCCTAAACCGTATTCAAAACCATCCGCAAACCGGGTGCTGGCATTGACTATCACGCTGGCCGAATCGACCTCGCGCAAAAAGCGTTGGGCGTGCATGTGGTCACGCGTGAGGATGGCGTCGGTGTGGTGGCTGGAGTAATGGTTGATATGGGCAATGGCCGCATCCAACCCCGCCACCACTTTGATGCTGATGATGGGGCCCAGGTACTCCTCAAACCAGTCTTGCTCGGTGGCGTCTTGGAGCTTGGCGCCTGGCACGCTGCGGGCCAAGATATCTTTGGCTTCTGGGCAGCAGCGCATTTCCACACCCTTGGCCGCATAAATTTTGCCAATCTTGGCCAAGAACTCGCTCGCCACGCCGCGTGCAACGAGCAAGCTTTCGCTGGCATTGCAGGGGCTGTATTTTTGGGTTTTGGCGTTGTCGGCCACGATCACCGCCATGTCGATGTCACAAGGGTCATCGACATAGGTGTGGCAATTGCCGTCCAAGTGTTTGATGACGGGCACCTTGGCATCGCGGCTGATGCGCTCGATCAAGCCCTTGCCGCCGCGCGGAATGATGACGTCGACAAACTCGGGCATGGCAATCAAGTGCCCCACGGCCTCGCGGTCGGTGGTGGGCACCAGCTGCACAGCATCGGTGGGCAAACCACTTTCGCTCAAGGCTTGCTGCACCAACTTGGCCAAGGCTTTGTTGGATTCAATCGCTTCTGAGCCGCCGCGCAAGATGCACGCGTTGCCGCTTTTGATCGACAACGACGCCGCCTCAATCGTGACATTGGGACGGCTTTCGAAAATCATGCCGAACACACCCAAGGGCACGCGCATTTGGCCCACGCGGATGCCGCTGGGTTGTTGCTTCATGCCCATGATTTCGCCGATCACATCGGGCATGGCGGCCAGCTGTTCGCAGCCTTGCGCACAGGTTTCCAACACTTTGGGGGTGAGCTTTAAGCGGTCCACCATGGGTGCATCCAGCCCTGCCGCCACAGCGCGTTCAATGTCTTTGGCGTTGTCGATTTGCAAGGCATCGATGTTGGCGCGCAGCAAGGCCGCGAGCTTGCGCAGCGCAGTGTTTTTCACGGCAGCAGAGGCTTTGGCCATGTGGACCGAAGCAGCTTTGGCCTGCGCGCCAAGGGCGTGCATGTCGTCAGCGAGGTTGCGTGTTGTCATGGTGTATTGTCCTCATTAAGCGTTGCGCGGCATACAAGCACGGCACAAACGCAACGCCAATCGGTGCAATGCTTGCCAGTTGTCGGCAGGCCATTCAGGTGTTTTGAGGCCTTTGACAATGCCATCGACTTGGTGCGCCGATTGCAGCAGTTTGTCGAGCATGCCCACGCTCAAGCGGGGCAACACGCGTTCAAACAAACGCTCGCGTGGGCCCCAAATGCGCTGCTCACGCAAGGCCATGGGCAAAGCTTTGCCAGAGGCCACAGCATCTTTGACACGTTTCAAAGCACGAATTTCTTCGGCCAAGGTGTAGTGCACCAGCACCTCGGCTTCGCCTTCGGCTTTCAGGCCATCGAGCATGCGCTGCACGCGCAGCGGCTGGCCGCTGAGCACAGCCTCGGAAAGTTTGAACACATCGTAGCGGGCCACGTTGAGCACCGCGCGTTCAACTTGCTCAAAACTCAATTCACCCGCGGGGTACAAGAGCCCCAGCTTTTGAATCTCTTGATGGGCGGCCAGCAAATTGCCCTCCACCCGCTCTGCAAAAAACTGCAAGGTGTGCTGTCCAGCCTCACCAGCGGCCACGCGTTGCTGTTGCGCACCCAAGCGTTGCGCAATCCACGTGGGCAGGGCGTGGCGTTCAATCGGATCCATCTGCACGCTGATGCCGTGGTTGTCTAAGGCGCTGAACCAAGCCGTGCTTTTGGTCGCTTTGTCCAAACGCGGCAACAGCACCACGGTGAGTGTGCTGTCGTTGCCTTGCGCCAACTCGGCAATCTGTTGCAAGGCGGTGCTGCCGTCTTTGCCGGGTTTGCCGGAGGGGATGCGAATTTCAATCAACTGTTTGTCGGCAAACAAACTCATGGAGCCGCCTGCGGCCAAGACCTCGCCCCAATCAAAATGCGCCCCTGCCACGGTGTAGACGCTGCGTTCGGTGTAGCCCTGTGCACGCGCCGCAGTGCGCAAGGCGTCGAGCGCTTCTTGTTGCAACAGCGGCTCATCGCCATGGAAGGTGTAGAGGCTGCGCAGACCTTTGTCGGCATGCGTCTGCACATGTTGGGCGAACTGGGTGGCGGCAACTTGCATGGGCCACTCAGAGTTGACGCACCGCAGCTAGCCGGCGTTGGATTTGCTGCACCAAATCGTTTTCCATGTCGCGGTACAACAGCGCTTCTTCCGATTCTTTGGACAAGGCGCCCGTTTCGTTGAAGTTGATGTCACGGGTGAGCACCACTTCTGTGTCGGGGATCAACTCTTTGCCGCCTTGGGTGCGCAAGCGAAAGCGGTAGCGCAAGCGCAGCTGGAATTCACGAATCGCACCAGTCGCCGTACGACCCACAATGATTTTTTCGCGCAGCTCGGAGAGCTGCTCAAAAATCACTTGGGCCTGCTCGATCTGCTTGGGATCGGTGATGACGTTGACTTGACCCGACGACTCCAGGCTGCGGCGCAACTTGACGCCAATTGGCGCGTTTTCGGGCGCGGTACTGAACAGCGTCGAGAACGCGTAGTGGGGCGCTTGACGCAATTCAAAGCCACAGCCGCCCAACAGCACTGCGGCACAGGCTGACGTCAACAAGGTACGGCGCTTGGTCATCATGTGTGTTTACAGCACGATATTGACCAAGCGGCCAGGCACCACGATGACCTTCTTCGCAACAGCGCCATTGGCTTGCTTGATGAAGGCGTCGGTAGCCAGGGCGGCTTGCTCGATCTGTTCTTTGCTGGCCGTGGCACTCACCATGACCGAGCCCCGCAGCTTGCCGTTGATTTGCAACATCAGCTCCAACTCGTCACGCGCCAAAGCAGACTCGTCCACTTCGGGCCATGCTGTGTCCAACAAGTCGCCCGACTGTTGGGCATAGCCCAACTCAGTCCAAAGGTTGGCACTGATGTGCGGACAAGCGGGATAGAGCATGCGCAGCAGAACAGACATGCCTTCGCACAACACGGCGTTGTCGCCCGCGCTGCCATCGGCCTTGAAGTCTTCCAAGGCATTGAGCAATTTCATGCAGCCCGACACCACGGTGTTGTATTGCATGCGGTCGTAGTCATAGCTGACTTGCTTCAAGACGATGTGCATCTCGCGGCGCAAATCGGCAGCCTCTTTGCGCGGCTTGGCTGCGCTCAAGTTACCCGCCGTGGCGGCCTTGAGTGTGGCTTCGTGCTTGAACGCGAAATTCCACACACGGCGCAAGAAGCGGTAGCTGCCCTCTACGGCTGCGTCGTTCCATTCCAGTGTCGCTTCGGGCGGCGCAGTGAACATGGTGTACAGACGCGCGGTGTCGGCGCCGTATTTCTCAATCAGGTCTTGCGGGTCCACGCCGTTGTTCTTGGACTTGGACATGGTGCCCACGCCTTCGTAATCGATGGGTGTGCCCACAGGCAATTTGCCGTCGCTGCTGTCAGCGGCGTTTTTGAGCTTGGCACCCACCACCTTGCCTGCGTCGTCGAGCACGTGCTCGACATCGTGTGGCCAGAAATAGTCTTTGCCGCCCTTGGCGGTGCGACGTGAGTAGATATGGTTGAGCACCATGCCTTGCGTGAGCAACTTGGTGAAGGGCTCATCGACCTTGACCAGGCCCATGTCACGCATGACCTTGGTCCAAAAGCGTGCGTAGAGCAAATGCAAAATCGCATGCTCAATGCCGCCAATGTATTGGTCCATCGGCGCCCAATACTGCGCGCCTTCGGCCACCATCGCGTCTGCATTGGTGGGGTCGCAATAGCGCATGAAGTACCACGACGAATCCACAAAGGTATCCATGGTGTCGGTCTCACGACGCGCAGGCTTGCCACACACAGGACAAGTCACGCCCGCATGGAAGCCTTCGTGCTTATGCAGCGGATTACCCGAGCCGTCAGGGATGCAGTCTTGCGGCAACACCACAGGCAAATCTTTTTCAGGCACAGGCACGGCACCGTGTTCATCGCAATGGATGATGGGAATCGGTGTGCCCCAGTAGCGCTGGCGGCTGATGCCCCAGTCGCGCAAACGCCAGGTGGTTTTCTTCTCGCCCAAGCCTTTGGCTGCCAACAGCTCGGCCACTTTGTTGACGGCGGCTTTTTGGTTCAGCCCATTGAGTACGTCAGAGTTGATCGCAATGCCTTCACCTTTGGTGGCATACCAGTCTTGCCATACGGTTGCATCGAACGCCAGGAAGGATTCAGCAGCAGGTGTGCCGGGCAACGATTTCGAGCTTGCGTATGAGGCGCCCGGCGTATCTGCTGTTGAAGCCGCTTTGTCGAAGGCAACCACAGCCACCACCTGTTTGATCGGCAGGGCATATTTCAAAGCAAACGCGAAGTCACGCTCATCATGCGCAGGCACACCCATGACCGCGCCATCGCCGTAAGACATCAGCACATAGTTGCCCACCCACACCTCGACCTTTGCGCCGGTCAATGGATGGGTGACAAACAAGCCAGTCGCCATGCCCTTTTTCTCTTGCGTGGCCAACTCAGCTTCGGTGGTGCCACCGCTCTTGCACTCGTCTAAAAATGCGGCCAATGCAGGGTTGGTGGTCGCAGCGTGCAACGCCAATGGGTGCTCAGCCGCCACCGCGCAAAACGTGACGCCCATGATGGTGTCGGCACGGGTGGTGAACACATACATCTTGCCGTCGCCGATCAACGCGCCATCAGCACCTGCGATGTCGTGCGTGAACGCAAAGCGCACACCCTCAGACTTGCCAATCCAGTTCTCTTGCATCAAGCGCACTTTGTCGGGCCAGCCGTTGAGCGTCGCCTTCTCGTTGCCGATCTGCACATGGTCCAACAGCTCTTGCGCGTAGCGGGTGATGTCGAGGTAGTAACCAGGGATTTCGCGCTTTTCAACCGACGCACCCGTGCGCCAGCCTTTGCCGTCAATCACCTGCTCGTTAGCCAACACGGTTTGGTCCACCGGGTCCCAATTCACCACTTGGGTCTTGCGGTAGGCAACGCCTTTTTCCAGCATCTTCAGGAACAGCCATTGGTTCCACTTGTAATACGTCGCATCGCAGGTGGCCACCTCGCGTGACCAATCGATGGCCAAGCCCATCGCCTGCATTTGCTTCTTCATATAAGCAATGTTTTCGTAGGTCCACTTGGCAGGTGGCACGCCATTTTTCAGCGCGGCGTTTTCAGCCGGCAATCCAAAGGCGTCCCAACCCATCGGCATCAAGACGTTGTAGCCCTTCATGCGCAGATTGCGCGTGAGCATGTCGTTGATGGTGTAGTTGCGCACATGGCCCATGTGCAACTTGCCGCTGGGGTAAGGCAGCATGGAGCAGGCATAAAACTTCTTCTTCGACGCGTCTTCGGTCACGCGGTAAGCGTCGGCTTGGGTCCAAGCGGCCTGAACAGCACGTTCGACCTCGGTGTGGTTGTATTTGTCTTGCATGGAATCAGTCAGAGAACCCCGAAATCAACGGGGAGCAGCGCCTTAAAAAGCAAAGGCGGGATATGCCTAGATTTTAGGGCTTGCTTGGCTTCACCCGTCAGGGGCGCACCGAAGGTTGTTTGCGCTCGGAGACGAAGCCAATACGGGTCATGCCGGCCTGCTGCGCCAGTCCCATGACCTCCACCACCCGACCGTAAGGGACGGCGGTGTCAGCACGCAGCTGAATTTCAGGCAGCTCACCCGTACCGCGCGCCGCGGCTTCGGTTGCTTTGGCGTTCAAGGCTTGCGCCAACGCTTCCAAAGACACTGCCTGCTCATCTAAAAACACCTGCCCTTGGGCATTGATGCCAAGTTTGACAAATCGCGGTGGGGCGATGCTGGCCTGCCCGCCTTCGGCTTGAGGCAAATCCAGCTTCAAAGCACTGACCATCAAGGGCGCGGTGATGATGAAGATTACCAGCAACACCATCATCACATCCACCAGCGGTGTGACGTTGATATCGCTCATGGGCGCTTGACCCGGTGTGCGTTCGAAGCGTCCAAACGCCATTTACAGCGCCCGCAGATCGTGGGCAAAGCCTTCGAGCTCTTGCTCCACGCGATTGATGACACGACCCATCACGTTAAACGCCAACACTGCAGGCAGCGCTACGGCCAAACCCGCCGCAGTCATGATCAGGGCTTCGCCTACAGGCCCGGCCACCCGTTCAATCGTGAGTTGCCCGGCTGTTGCAATGCCTGTGAGCGCGTGATAAATGCCCCAGACCGTGCCCAACAAACCCACAAAAGGGGCCGTCGATCCGACCGTTGCGAGCAGCACCTGCCCGGACTGCAAACGATGCAGCACCGCATGCAAGGCATCGCGCAAGACACGGGTGCGTTGGGCCGCCACATCGCCTTGTGCGCCCAGAGTCCCGGGGATGAGTTGTTGTGAGGCTTGGGCCAAAGGCGTGAGCACAGCCATGCGGTCGATGGCCGCCAACGCACGCAAGCCTTGCGGCACATCAGGCGCTTGCCAGAAGGCCGCTTTGCCGTTGTGCACATCCACACTGACACGATGCAACAACCAAGCTTTGTAAAGAATCACCGCCCAGCTGGCCACTGACATGGCCAGCAACACCAAGCTCAATGTGACGCTGAGCGCATCGTCTCCATGAGTCGCAGTCAAGACATCCATAAATCGGTTAACGCAGGTTCAACACATCAAACATGTCGTACAGGCCTTTGCTCTTGCCAGCCAAGAAGCTGGCCGCGCGCAGACTGCCTTGCGCATACGTGGCACGGCTGGACGACTTGTGGGTGACCTCAATGCGCTCACCCGTTCCGGCAAACAACACGGTGTGATCGCCCACGATGTCACCCCCTCGGATGGTGGCAAAGCCAATGGTGGACGGGTCACGCTCGCCGGTGTGGCCATAGCGTTCGTAGACAGCGCAGTCTTTGAGGTCACGCCCAAGTGCTTCGGCAATGACTTCACCCATTTTGAGCGCGGTGCCTGAAGGGGCATCCACCTTGTGGCGATGATGCGCTTCAATGATTTCAATGTCGTAGCCCGTGGGCATGGCTTGGGCTGCCATTTGCAACAGCTTCAAGGTGACGTTGACGCCCACGCTCATGTTGGGGGCCATGACAATCGCAATGTCTTTGGCGGCGTCGGCAATTTCTGCTTTTTGAGCATCGGTGAATCCGGTGGTGCCAATGACCAGTTTGACGCCCAATTCGCGACACACCTTCAAATGCGCCAACGTGCCTTCAGGGCGGGTGAAGTCAATCAACACCTGGCTGTTTTGCAAGCCTTTGCGCACATCGGCCTCGATGTTCACGCCACTGGCTTGACCCAAAAATCCAGTGGCATCGTTGCCAATGCCTGGACTAGAAGGGATGTCCAATGCGCCGGCCAGTTGGCAGCTGGGATCGTTGCGGACCGCCTCAATCAGCATGTGGCCCATGCGGCCGCTGGCGCCAGCGATGGCAATTTTCAAAGAATCAGGGGTGTGGGCCATGGTGTGAGGCACTTTCCAAAATCAACGGGCCGGACTTTCGAGCGGCGGGTAAGCCACGGGGGCAGAAGGAGCAGAGACGGTGTTGTTTGTAGCAGCCGCGGAAGGTTTTGCGGGGAATTGCGACAAAATTTCTTCGCTCGCTTTGAGTTCTGGGACTTTGGTCGGCGCACGGCGTGTGTCCAACTTGGCGGCAAATTCAGCCTCGGTGGGCAAGGGGTCGCCCTCAATGCGCTCCAACACATCCCCTTTGAAAAACACGCTCAAGCGACGCTGCTGGGGTTCAGCCCCTTGGCGATTGATGGTGAAGGCGTAGTCCCAACGGTTGCCATGAAACACGCTGGTAACCAAGGGGGTGCCCAAAATGTCACGCACGGCTTGACGTGGCATCCCTAGGCGCAGCGCTTGCACTTGCTCCCGCGAGACAAAGTTACCTTGCACCACCTCGGGGCGGTAAGGCGTGATGAAGTTTGAGCACGCGGACAAACCCAAGTTCGCCACCACACAAGCCGCCAATAGAACAGCCGACGGACGCGATGCTGGAGAAGATACTTTTCGACAGAATTCAAACATGTGTGAAAGGCCGAAATAGGCTGTAACGCTATGATCGGTTCATTGTAGCGGGCAGCCCCGTCAACACCCGATTTGGAGAGACCCATGGCCCACGCCAACGACCTGAAAAGCATTGGCCTCAAGGCAACCGTGCCGCGGCTGAAAATTCTTGAGCTTTTTCAACGCGGCACACAGCGCCACATGACGGCAGAAGACGTGTACCGCCAGCTCGTGCTGCAAAACGTGGACATCGGGCTGGCCACGGTTTATCGGGTGCTGATGCAGTTTGAACAAGCCAACATCTTGACCCGCAGCCATTTCGAAAGTGAACGCGCGGTCTACGAGCTCAACGAAGGCGAGCATCACGACCATTTGGTGTGTTTGGATTGCGGTCGCGTGGAAGAATTTCACGACCCCGAAATTGAGGCGCTACAAGTGAAAGTCGCCAAGCGGCAGGGCTTTGAAATTGCCGACCATGCACTGAGTTTGTACGCCCACTGCCGCAAAAAGAACTGCGCGCATCGCCCCGCCAGCGCGAAAACCTGAAGATCAGCGCTCAGTGCTGAGACATGGCGCGCTGATGGCGCGTGATGAACTCTTGGTAGGTATCCACACCGCGGAGTTGCAAGATGGAATTGCGCACCGCCGCTTCCACCAACACCGCGATGTTGCGGCCCGCCACCACCTGAATCACCACTTTGCGCACGGGCACACCCAGCACATCTTGGGTCAGGGGCTCATGGGGCAAACGCTCGTAGTCACGTTCTAGCGTTTCTTTGCGCACCAAGTGCACGATCAGCTTCAAGCGCATCTTGCGACGCACCGCGGTCTCGCCAAAAATCGCGCGAATGTCCAACAAGCCAATGCCGCGCACTTCCAGCAAGTTCTGCAGCAACTCGGGACAGCGACCTTCGATGGTGGCTTGGTTGATGCGGTACAAATCCACCGCGTCATCCGCCACCAAGCCATTGCCGCGTGAGATCAGCTCCAAGCCCAACTCGCTCTTGCCCAAGCCCGACTCGCCCGTGATCATCACACCCAAGCCCAAAATGTCCATGAACACGCCATGCATCGAGGTGCGATCGGCGAAGTGCTTGGACAAGTAGGCCCGCAGCACATCAATCACAAACGCCGCCGACTCGGCGGTAGCAAACATGGGGATTTGAGCGCGCTCGCACATGGCCACCAGCTCATCAGGAGGGGTTTGACCATCGGCCAGCACCAACACGGGGGGCTCTAGGGTGACGATGCGTGAGACGCGACGCGCGCAATCGGCAGGTGCGCCACGCGAGATGTACGCGATTTCACGCTCACCCAAGATTTGCACCCGGTAGGGATGGATGTAGTTGAGGTAGCCCACCAAGTCGGCCCCTGAGCGGGCGGCGCGCACGGCGACTTCGTCGAAACGACGCTCTGAGGCGCCGAGACCCGCCAACCATTGCCAGCGCAACTTGGCGCGAAACTCTTCAAACAGAACGTCTGCACTGACGGCTGTGGGTTTCACGCTTGCACCGAATTCCAGGTGGAGATGATGCGGCTCAATTCGACCGCATCGTCACATGATTTGATTTTTTCGCGCAGTGCGCTGTCACTCAACAGCTCGGCGATTTCGGACAAGATTTCCAAATGCTTTTGCGTCGAGGCTTCGGGCACCAACAAGAAGATCAGCAAGTTGACAGGCTGTTCATCGGGGGCATCAAAGCCAATCGGCTGGGCCAGTTGGAACACGGCCGCCATGGGCGACTTCAGTCCTTTGATGCGCCCATGCGGAATCGCCACGCCATGCCCTAAGCCTGTGGAGCCCAAACGTTCGCGCGCAAACAGGCTGTCTGCGACCAAGGCACGGCTCAAGCCATGCAGGTCTTCAAACAAAAGACCCGCTTCTTCAAAAGCGCGTTTTTTACTGGTGACCTCAACACGCACAAGAACTTGTGCTGGAGGAAGGATGGCGGCTAGGCGGTTCATGGTTGAGCGGCAGATTATGCACCCGTCAATGCCAACTCTCCAAAAGCAAAAACCGCCAAATTTTGGCGGTTTTGAGAAGTTTTTGTGGCCAAAAATATTACATCAAGCGTTTGGGACTCTCATGGTGATGATTTTGCAAACGGTCTTTGTGACGCACGACCTGACGGTCGAGCTTGTCGACGAGTTCGTCCACGGCGGCGTACAAGTCCTCATGAGCGCTCTCGGCAAACATGTCACTACCTTTGACGTGGATGTTGCATTCGGCTTTTTGACGACCTTCTTTTTCCTTTTGGTTTTCAATGCTGAGGAGTACTTTGACATCCACCACCTGATCAAAATGTCGCGTAATTCGGTCCAATTTTCCTGTCACGTAGCTGCGCAAAGCGGGGGTAACTTCAAGATGGTGACCACTGATCGTCAAGTTCATATAAGCCTCCTTTGGTGAATTGGCAGTTTCACTATGCGCCTGCTCTTCCAAAAAGGCAATGGGTGGCGCGCAAAGAAACGTGAAAAAAGCCCTCCGGAAAACCCTAATCTCTGGACCTCTCGGTGCGATAATTTGTGCTTCATCAACAGCGGAGCTCTCTCCTTGGAAACCTACCCTAGTCGGTAGCTTTCGGATCGCCCCAGGCCCTTGTGCCGCTCGGATTCGAAAGCTGCATCTTTTTCCCTTCGAATTTCCGTGCCACCCGCACAAGGATCGCCATGCTCAATATCTTTACGCTGGCCAACGGTCGTCTCTTTCAAGAAGAGATCGAATCGCTGGAAGAACTCTCCAAATTCCAACCGATCTGGGTTGACCTTGAAGCACCCACGCTCGAGGAAAAACGCTGGATCAAGCAGTACTACGGCCTGTCCATCCCCGAAGACGCGATGGACGAAGACATCGAAGAATCGGCCCGCTTCTACGAAGAAGACAACGGCGAGCTGCACATTCGCAGCGACTTCTTGATTGCCGACGAAGACGAACCCCGCACAGTGCGTGTGGCCTTCATCTTGAACCAAAGCAACGCCGCCCTGCGCAGCCGTGGCGTGTTGTTCTCCATCCACGATGAAGACGTGCCGGTGTTTCGCCTGCTGCGCATGCGCGCCCGTCGCGCGCCCGGCTTGATTGAAGACGCCAAAGAAGTGCTGCTCAAGCTGTTTGACGCCGATGCCGAGTACTCGGCCGACACGCTCGAAGGCATTTACGACCAGCTGGAAAAAGCCGGTAAATTGGTTTTGTCAGAAGACGTGACCGACGCCTTGGCCGGTGATGTGCTGGGCGCCATCGCGCGCCAGGAAGACTTGAACGGACGCATTCGCCGCAACGTGATGGACACCCGCCGTGCGGTGAGTTTCATGATGCGCTCGCGCATGCTCAATGCCGAGCAATTTGAAGAAGCGCGCCAAATTTTGCGTGACATCGAATCGCTGGACAACCACACCGCGTTCTTGTTCGACAAAATCAACTTCTTGATGGACGCCACGGTGGGTTTCATCAACATCAACCAGAACAAGATCATCAAGATCTTCTCGGTGGCCAGCGTCGCCTTGCTGCCTCCGACCTTGATTGCCAGCATCTACGGCATGAACTTTCAGCACATGCCCGAACTGGACAAAACCTGGGGTTACCCCTTCGCGCTAGCCCTGATGGTGGCCAGCGCCTTGGTGCCCATGTGGTACTTCCGCAAGCGCGGCTGGCTCAAATAAACTCGCGCCTCAGCATGGCAGCTGGGCCAGGAAATGGTCCAACACGGCCACGCTGTAACGGCTGGCAATGCTGCGAATGAAACGCGGAAAGTCCACATGCGCCGCATCGTCGGCGCGGTCTGAAATGGTGCGCACAGCAGCCAAGGGCACGCCGTAGTCGTGACACACCTGCGCCATGGCGGCGCACTCCATTTCCACCGCCAAAGCATCTGGCAAGCGCTGTTGCAAATCGGCACTTTCTGCGCTGCTAGACACAAACCGATCGCCACTGGCAATCAGGCCTTGGTGCACACGCGAAGCGGCCAAGTTGATATCGAGCCACTCGCTTGCGGGCAACGTATTGACCACATCTTGCAGGGCCAACGGAGCTGCGTGAAGCAAAGCGTCACGCAATCCAGCATCGGAGGGAAAGCGGGTCATGCCACTCAAAGGCACTTCATAGCGCGGAAACAAGGGCGAGGCATCCATGTCGTGCTGCACAAACTCCGTTGCCACCACCACATCGCCCACCTGAACATGCGGCGCCAGACCACCGGCCACCCCCGTGAACACCATGCGCGTGACGCCAAAGTGCTCGATCAAGGTCGTGGCCGTGGTCGCTGCGGCCACCTTGCCAATGCGTGACAGCACAGCCACCACCTCGTGGCCCTGCCAATGCCCCAACCAGAACTCGCGCCCAGCCACCACGGTTTTGTGTTCATTGGGCATGCGTGCCAGCACCGCCGCCAGCTCTTCGTGCATGGCACTGACCAAGGCAATGCGGGTCATTTGTGATCGCGCAGTTCGCGACGCAGCACTTTGCCCACCGGGGTTTTGGGCAATTCATCGCGGAACTCCACCACACGCGGCAATTTGTAACCGGTGAGGTTGTGCTTGCAGTGCTCACGCACCTCGGCTTCGGTCAAGGCCGGGTCTTTTTTGACCACCACCAACTTGACCGCTTCGCCGGAGCGTTCGTCAGGAATGCCGATCACCGCGCACTCCAACACACCGGGCAAACTAGCCACCACGTCTTCCACCTCGTTGGGGTAGACGTTGAAGCCGCTGACCAAGATCATGTCTTTTTTACGATCCACGATGCGAAAGAAACCCCGCTCGTCCATGATGCCGATGTCGCCCGACTTGAAGAAGGCATCCACCGTCATCACACGGGCGGTCTCGTCTGGGCGCTGCCAGTAACCGGCCATCACCTGCGGGCCGCGAATGGCAATTTCACCCGGCTGGCCGACAGGCACTTCATTGCCATCGTCATCGATGATCTTCATCTCGGTGCTGGGAATCGGCACACCAATGGTGCCGGTGTAGGCCGTGCTCGTCACCGGGTTGCAACTGGCCGACGGGCTGGTCTCTGACAGGCCATAACCTTCACAAATCGGGCAACCTGTTTTCTCCAACCACAGTTTGGCCACCGCACCTTGCACTGCCGTGCCGCCACCCAAAGACACCACCAAATGTGACCAATCAACTTTGCTGAAATCGGGGTGATTGGCCAGTGCATTGAACAAGGTGTTCACAGCGGGAAAAATATGAAAGCGCTGCTTAGACAGCTCTTTGCAAACAGCCGGAATGTCGCGCGGATTGGGAATCAAAATCGAGCGTCCACCCATGCGCAGACTCGACATCATGTTGATGGTGAACGCGAAGATGTGATACAGCGGCAAGGCGCACACAAAGGTCACCTGCTCGTTCGCCGGAATGCGTTTGAGCGCGGGTGAATTCCACATCTCCGACTGCAACACATTGGCCACCAAATTGCGGTGCAGCAACTCTGCGCCTTTGGCCACACCGGTGGTGCCACCGGTGTATTGCAAGGCTGCCAAATCTTCGCCATCAATCGTGGGCAAGGTCAAGGTGCAACGCTCGCCTTGGGCCAGTGCATCGTTAAAGCGCACCGCCGTGGGCAAATCGAACACGGGCACCATTTTCTTGACGCGGCGCACCACGTGGTTGACCAACAAGCCTTTGAGTAAGCCTAAACGGTCGCCCATGGCGCACAACACCACATGTTGCACAGGCGTTTTATCCAGACATTGCTGCAGCGTGGCAGCAAAGTTTTCCAAGATGATCACCGCTTTGGCATCCGCATCCTTGAGTTGCACCTCGAGTTCGCGTGCCGTGTACAAGGGGTTGATGTTGACCACCACAAAGCCGGCACGCAATACAGCGGCCACTGCCACGGGGTACTGCAGCACGTTGGGCAGCATGATGGCCACGCGATCGCCAAACACCAGCCCCAAGCTTTGCAAATAAGCCGCCAACACCTGGCTCAAGCGGTCGAGCTCGGCGTACGACATATCACGCCCCATGAAGCTGAAGGCCGGACGATCGGCAAACCGCTTGAAGCTGTCTTGCATCAGCTCGACCAAGGAGCTGTAGGTGCGGGTGTCAATGTCTGCCGACACCCCTTCGGGGTAGGCGCTCAACCAAGGACGACTCATCATGCTTTATTCAACCGCCTTCACCATGTCTTCCACCACCTTCTTGGCGTCGCCAAACACCATCATGGTTTTGTCCATATAGAACAACTCGTTGTCCAAACCGGCATAGCCCGCCGCCATCGAGCGTTTGTTGACGATGATGGTTTTGGCTTTGTAGGCTTCCAAAATCGGCATGCCGTAAATGGGTGAACCCTTGGTCAATGCCGCGGGGTTCACCACGTCGTTGGCACCCAAGATGATGGCCACATCGGCTTGACCAAACTCGCCGTTGATGTCTTCCATCTCAAACACTTGGTCATAAGGCACTTCGGCCTCGGCCAGCAACACGTTCATGTGGCCCGGCATACGCCCCGCCACAGGGTGAATCGCGTACTTCACCGTGATGCCTTTGTGCATCAGTTTTTCGGCCAATTCATTCACCGCATGCTGGGCACGCGCCACGGCCAAGCCGTAACCTGGCACGATCACCACCGTCTCGGCGTTGGCCAGGATGTAAGCCGCGTCATCGGCGCTGCCGCTCTTGACAGGGCGTTGCTCTTGGCCGCCTGCACCGGTGGTCACTGCCTCGGCGCCAAAGCCACCCAAGATCACGCTGAAGAACGAGCGGTTCATCGCTTTGCACATGATGTAGCTCAGGATCGCGCCCGAGCTGCCCACCAGCGAACCGGCAATGATCAACATGCTGTTGTTGAGCGAGAAGCCAATGCCCGCAGCCGCCCAGCCCGAATAGCTGTTGAGCATGGACACCACCACCGGCATGTCAGCACCACCAATCGGGATGATGATGAGCACGCCCATCACAAACGACAGGGCCAGCATGGCAAAGAAAGCGGTCCAGCTTTCGGTCGCCACAAACATCAGGCCCAAACCAATCGTGGTCAAGCCCAACACCAGGTTCAACATGTGCTGACCCGAAAAACTCACCGGCGCACCTTGGAACAAACGGAATTTGTATTTGCCCGACAGCTTGCCGAACGCAATCACCGAGCCGCTGAACGTGATGGCACCAATGGCCGCACCCAAGAACAGCTCCAAACGGTTACCTGCGGGAATCGGGAAACGTTGCACCATCTCGGTGATGACCACGCCCGATGTGGTTTGCATTTTGGTGATCAGCTCTTGCGGCGCGGGCGTGATGCCAAACGCCCAAGGCTCGGCCACGGCCGCCACACCGATGAACACGGCAGCCAAACCAATCATGCTGTGCATGAAGGCGACCAGCTCCGGCATCTTGGTCATCTCGACGCGCTGCGCCATGATCGTGCCGGCACCGCCGCCCACCACCAAGCCCAACAACACCCAGCCCATGCCGAGCGAGGAACCCGAGAGCTTGACGATCAAGGCTGCGGTGGTGAGCACCGCAATCGTCATGCCGGTCATGCCAAACACGTTGCCGCGAATCGACGTGGTGGGGTGACTCAAGCCTTTCAAGGCTTGGATGAAACAAATACTCGCCACCAAATACAGCAGCGTGACCAAGTTCATTGACACAAAGTCCATGCTCATGCTTTGTCTCCTGCGTGCTCAGCGGCTTTGGCTGGTTTTTCTTTTTTCTTGAACATTTCCAGCATGCGGCGTGTGACCATGAAGCCACCAAACACGTTGACCGCAGCCAGCGCCACCGCCAGCACACCCATGGTTTTGCCCAGGGTGGTTTCGGTCATCGCAGCCGCCAACATGGCGCCCACGATGACGATGGCCGAAATCGCATTGGTCACCGCCATCAGCGGGGTGTGCAAAGCGGGTGTGACGGTCCACACCACGTGGTAGCCCACGTAGATGGCGAGCACAAAAATAATAAGGTTGACAAGGGTGGGTGACACAGCATCCATGATTCGAATTCCTTTTTATTTCTTCACCACAGCGCCGTCGCGGGTCATCAAACACGCGGCCACGATGTCATCTTCCAAGTCGATGTGCAGCGCACCTTCTTTGTTGATGATGAGCTTCAAAAAGTCCAGCACGTTACGTGCGTAGAGTGCGCTGGCATCGGCCGCCACCAGCGCAGGCAAGTTGGTCTCACCCACCAAGGTCACGCCGTGCTTGATCACTGTTTTACCCGCCTCGGTCAGTGGGCAGTTGCCATCTGTGCCATTGGCGCCTTTGCCTGCAGCAATGTCAATGATGACCGAGCCCGGCTTCATGGCCTTGACCATGTCTTCGGTCACCAACACGGGTGCCGCGCGACCGGGAATCAGGGCCGTGGTGATCACCACATCGGCCTGCGCCACGCGCTTGGCCACTTCCACCTTTTGGCGATCGAGCCAGCTTTGCGGCATGGGTCGGGCATAGCCGCCCACGCCTTCGGCGGCGTCTTTTTCGTCTTGGCTCTCAAACGGCACGTCGATGAACTTGGCACCCAAGGACTCGACTTGTTCTTTCACGCTGGGGCGCACATCGGTGGCTTCAATCACCGCACCCAAGCGCTTGGCCGTGGCGATGGCCTGCAAACCGGCCACGCCCACACCCAAGATCACCACGCGTGCAGCTTTGACCGTACCGGCCGCCGTCATCAGCATGGGGAAAAACCGTTGGTATTTGTCGGCCGCCAACATGACCGCCTTGTAGCCCGCAATATTGGCCTGGCTCGACAACACGTCCATGCTTTGGGCACGGGTGGTGCGCGGTGCGGCTTCGAGTGCAAAGCCCGTGGCGCCCGCTGAAGCCAAACGCTGCAAGCCTTCGGCATTGAACGGCTCCAACATACCCACCACCGTGCTGCCCGACTTGACCAAGGGCAACTCGGCAGCCTCTGGCGAGCGGACCTTGAGCACCAAGTCAGAACCCCAGGCGCTGGCGGCGTCCACCACCGTGGCCCCCACCGCCTCGTAGGCGGCATCTGTCACGCTGGCCGCCACACCCGCACCCGCTTGCACACGCACCGTGTGACCTTGGGCAATGAGTTTTTTGGCCGTTTCTGGCGTGACAGCGACACGGGTCTCTCCGGCCGTCGTTTCGGCGGGAATGCCTATCAGCATGGGGGTCTCCTCGGGGAAATAAGTGTTGTTGTCAGAGTCGTGAAAGGTTACACCAGAAACAAAGCCTCTCGGCTCGGACTTACCCGAAAGATAATGCGCAGATGAATAAACGTTGGAAACCCAGCGTCACCGTCGCCGCCATCATCGAGCGCGACGGACGCTACCTGCTGATCGAAGAACACACACCCGAGGGTTTGCGCCTGAACAATCCGGCGGGACACCTCGACCCCGGAGAAGCACCTGACGCAGGTTGCGCCCGTGAGGCACTGGAAGAAACCACCTACCGCTTCACACCCACGGCCTTGGTGGGCGTCTACATGTCGCGCTTGCAACGCCCCGCACGCGAAGGCCGCGCCGCCGAAGACATCACCTACTTGCGCTTTGCTTATTGCGGCGAACTCGGTGAGCAAGTCCCAGGCGCGACGCTGGACACCGGCATTGTGCGCACCTTGTGGATGAGCGTCGACGAAGTCCGCGCGCAAACCCACCGACTGCGCAGCCCGTTGGTGCTGCGCTGCATCGAAGAACATGCGGCGGGCCAACGCTTTCCGCTCGAACTGGTGTACACCGACCCCAGCGTGGGTCATCCCCCACAGGGATAATTGCCCGATGGCAAATAACAAACGTGTCGTGGTGGGCTTGAGCGGTGGCGTGGACTCTGCGGTCAGCGCCTACCTGCTCAAACAACAAGGCTACGACGTGGTCGGCATCTTCATGAAAAACTGGGAAGACGATGACGACAGCGAGTACTGCTCGTCCAACATCGACTTCGTGGACGCCGCTGCCGTGGCCGACGTGATTGGCATCGAGATTGAACACGTCAACTTTGCCGCCGAGTACAAAGACCGCGTGTTTGCCGAGTTCTTGCGCGAGTACCAAGGCGGCCGCACACCCAACCCCGACATTTTGTGCAACGCTGAAATCAAGTTCAAAGCGTTCTTAGACCATGCCATGCGCCTAGGCGCAGAAAAAATTGCCACCGGCCACTACTGCCGCGTGCGTGAAATGGATGGCGAGTTTCAACTGCTCAAGGGCTTGGATCCCAGCAAAGACCAAAGCTACTTTTTGCACCGCTTGAACCAAACGCAGTTGTCCAAAACCTTGTTCCCCGTAGGCGAGCTGCACAAAACCGAAGTGCGCCGCATTGCGGATGAAATTGGCTTACCCAACGCCAAGAAAAAAGACTCCACCGGCATTTGCTTCATCGGTGAACGCCCGTTCCGTGAATTTTTAAACCGCTACATTGCCAACGAACCCGGCCCCATCAAAGACGAACGCGGCCGCAAAATTGGGACGCATGTGGGCCTGAGTTTTTACACGCTTGGTCAACGCCAAGGTTTGGGCATTGGCGGCCTCAAGGCCAAAGGTGCAGACATGGAAGCCCTGCGCGCGCGTGGGTTGCGTGGTGCCGGTGAACACCAACCCTGGTTTGTGGCCCGCAAAGACCTGGCCACCAACACCTTGTACGTGGTGCAGGGCCATGACCACCCGTGGCTGCTCTACGGTTCATTGCGTGCCGATGATTTGAGTTGGTGTGCACCCCAAGCACCCACACCCGGGCGCTACGCTGCCAAAACCCGCTACCGCCAAGCCGATGCTCCGTGTGCGCTGAGCTACAACGACAAAGGCGAGCTGGTGCTCGCCTTTGATGATCCTCAGTGGGCCGTCACACCCGGCCAGTCGGCTGTGTTGTATGACGGCGATGTGTGTTTGGGCGGCGGGGTGATTGCAAGCGCTGCAACGTTGCAAACAACCCCAGCCTGACTGCGCAAGGCAGCGAGCCGCTTACTTGGCAGCGTCTGCTTTAGGCGCAGCATCTGCCTTCTTGGCACCTTCGGCTTTTTTAGCAGCCTTCTTCTCTTGACCGAGGTGCTTGCCCTCGCTCTTGGCCGCAGGTGCAACTTCTGTCTTCGCAGCTGAAGCAGCGGTTGCAGGGGTGGCGGGTGTTGCTGGCGTCGCCGGTGCCGCAGGTGTCACGGCAAAAGCCGCGGCAGAAAATGCACCAACGATCAAAGTAGCAATCAGCTTGTTCATATAAATTCCTTTACGGTGGTTGAACAACTCCAACAGTGGAGTGAGTATTCAACGGCACTCGGAACACGCTTGTTGACGCAAATATTTAATTATTTGGGTCAACGTTTTAAGCTCTACTTCGTTACGTCTGCGCAGCTGACGCCGCAGCACAGCAACATGATTGCAGCCAGCCATGGTTTAAGTGTCGACGCATGCATCATTTGCTCTTGGCTTTTTGCTCTTCGCGGTATTGCTTGAGCAAAGACTCCAGCTCCAACTGGTAACGCTTGGCCTCTGTCGGGTACATCTGCGTGCGCTGTTGGTAGAAATCCTTCAACCATTGCTCGCCATCGGCCAGGCTGCCTTGCGCCTGCGACTTCAGGTATTGCCCTGCCTCTTGGATGTAACCATCTTCCACTGCAACCTTGTTGGTTAGCGCATTGACTTGCCCACTGAGATCGCCAATTTTTTGGCCCAACGCTTTGACTTGGTTTTGTATCTTTGAAACGTCCACGCTTCCTGAACCCAAGCCTTGTTCCAGCAATTGGCTCTTTTGTCTTTCCAAATTCAGCTGTTGTGTGATGAGACCTTCTCGTTGTGTGATGAGTTTTGCTTTGGACTCTTCTGCTGAGCGCATTTGGTCTTCCACTTGTCCGTACACCAGCTCTTGGCGGGTGTAGGTCGGGAACGATGGTGCTTGGGCATCGGTTTGGGCCACTGATGACGTGACGCCGCAGCACAACAGCATGATTGCAATCAACCGTGATTTGAGTAGCAACGCATGCATTATTTGCCTTTGATTTTTTGCTCTTCGCGGTATTGCTAGAGCAAAGACTCCAACTCCAACCGGTATGAGTCACCGACACCTGCTGTCGCCATCGCAGTGAGAACACCCTTGACGTTTTGGCTTCGATCAACATCCACGTCCAACAATAGACTTTCCTTTGAGCAAATCAACGCCGATATCACAGACGTATAGGGTTGTGCCACCCGCTGTGGTTGTACTGCTGCCTGCTACGGCACCTTTGGTGGTTGTACCCACCAGATCTGTGCCTGAGCCTTGGGTTGCAATCGTCACCGCAATCGCAATCATGATGGCGCCT
>Ga0228700_1000644_pt1 | contig 29078 bp, 30 predicted proteins | sample McNCre317_Aug_MG_FD_178019 | JGI IMG/M metagenome (GOLD analysis project Ga0228700, IMG submission 178019) | Freshwater microbial communities from McNutts Creek, Athens, Georgia, United States - 3-17_Aug_MG | ecosystem: Environmental > Aquatic > Freshwater > Creek | place: USA: Georgia...
CGTGACAGACAACTTGGTGTTGGGCGCTTTCCCCCGCTTAACGGGCAGCCGCCCCAAAGGCGATGTGGCAGGCGACCTAGACCGTGCGATGGACTTGTTCCCCCGCCTCAAAGAGCGCCGCAACCAACTGGCTGGCACCTTGTCGGGTGGTGAGCAACAAATGTTGGCCATGGCGCGCGCCGTGATGCTCAACCCCGAAGTGGTGTTGCTCGACGAGCCATCGATGGGCTTGGCTCCTATCTTGGTGGAGGAGGTTTTCAAAATCATTGAAAATCTCAAACGCCAAGGCGTGACCATGTTGCTGGTGGAGCAGTTTGCCGCTGCCGCCCTGAACGTCGCCGACTACGGTTATGTGATGGAAAACGGCCGCATTTCGGTACACGGTGAAGCGAGCAAACTGAAGAATGACCCAGCGGTGAAGGCCGCTTATTTGGGCGGTGGTCACTAAGGGCTTTACCAAAAACCTCCTAGGGTTTTCCTTTGTAAGGGGCGTCAAACATGGGTTCAGTCTCTATACTGCCTACGATTTCACGCCCCTTGTCTTATTCATGTCTGTCCAAGCCCCCTCTTTGCAAGTGCGCCCAGCCGATGGCTATGCGGGTGACATCACCCCAGAAATAGCCAACGAATGGATGCAGTCGGGCGCAGCTGTGATGATTGACGTGCGCACCGAGGCCGAATTGGCATGGGTCGGTTTTGTGCCGGGCGCGGTGTCCGTGCCTTGGAAGAAATGGCCAGGCATGGCCATGAACCCCGCGTTTGACGACGCCGTGCGCGCGGCAGCTAACGGTAAAAAAATAGTGCTGCTGTGTCGCAGCGGTGTGCGTTCTATCGCCGCAGCCCAACGCGCCACAGAGCTGGGCCTTGAGGCCTACAACATCCTCGAAGGTTTCGAGGGCGATGCCAACTCAGACGGCCATCGTGGCATCCAAGGCGGCTGGCGCATGCGCGGCCTGCCTTGGCGCCAAAACTAATCAACGCGTATGACATTTCTTGCACTTGACGTGGGTAACACCCGTCTGAAATGGGGTCTGTACGACAGCCCTGAGCCCGGCGCAAAGTTGATGGCCGGTGGCGCTGTTTTTCTAGAAAATATTGACCGCCTTGCCGACGAAGACTGGCGCGCTTTGCCTGAGCCCACGCACATGCTGGGCTGCATCGTGGCCGGTGAAGCCATTCGTCGTCGCGTCGAAGAACAAATGGAACTGTGGGACATCACCCCCCACTGGGCTGTGTCGTCTCCCGCCGAAGCCGGCATGACCAACGGCTACGACCACCCCACACGCCTAGGCGCAGACCGCTGGGTTGCCATGATTGGCGCGCATGCGCGCATGCTGCAGCAAGTCAACGGTGGTGCGCCCAAACCGATGGTGGTGGTGATGGTGGGTACGGCCGTCACGGTAGAAGCCATCGATGCAAGCGGCAAATTTTTAGGCGGCCTCATCCTGCCCGGACACGGCATCATGCTGCGCGCGTTGGAGTCTGGCACTGCGGGCTTGCGCGTGCCGACAGGCGAGGTGTGCGAGTTCCCCACCAACACCAGTGATGCGCTCACCAGCGGCGGCACCTACGCCATTGCGGGTGCTGTCGAGCGCATGGTGCAACACGTGCGCCAACACTGCGGCGCAGAGCCCGCGTGCTACATGACAGGCGGTGCGGGTTGGAAGATGGCCCCCAGCATGTCGGTGCAGTTTGAGCTGGTCGACTCACTCATCTTTGATGGTTTGCTAGAGATTGCAAACCAACGACTAGCCCGTGTGGGCGCACCGTTTAGCAGCTTAGGTTGATGTTTATTTAAAGCAACCGCTGCCAAACGCCGTTGAACCCAACGTTGCCGCTTGTGAGCAGTTGGCTTGAGAGGCATTGCCATCTGCTGATGTGCCACCTCCGCCACCACCACAAGCCACAAGTAGGCAAGTGGTGAGTATCAAAATGGTTTTTTTTATACCTTGCATCATTTTGCAATTGCCGCAGAAGACGCAATGCTGCTGCCATTCGCGTTTTTAGATTGCACGCGATACAAATTGCCTGCGCTACCGCTTGCGTCCGCATAACTTGTTGATGTGGTCGTCGCTAATTGGGCAAAGCTACCGTTTGTTTTTTTGTAGACAACAAACTCAGTGGGGGCGCCACCGTTATCTGTCCAAGTGAGTGATACGCCAGAGCTAGATGCCACTGCCGCCAAATTACTTGGAATTTCGGGAGGTTGATTTTGTGCAATGCACGCGATAACCGTCATCCCGCTGCTAGACGTTGTCGTCAATCTAAAACGGTAAGGTGACAGTTTGGTGATGGGGGCAACGAATCCGGTTCCGCTTGTGCACGATCCCCCACCCGATACGCCCGTCAACATCAGTGCGGACTCGACAACCCGAGCGGAATAGGCAAATGACGTCACCGCCGGGCATACGCCCGTGTTACTTTGCATCAACCCTCCCAGACGCGCTTTGTCGACTGTGAGCGTTCGTCCTGCATTGGTAAAGCTCCACGTTTGCACAAGCTTTTGTAAGCCGCTGGCACTGTCAGCCGTGAAGTTGACTTGCTGAAACTGAGGGTTGCCGTTGTCTGACGGGTCGTAGGTTGTGCAGCTCCAATCCCCTGCCAACTCAGCCTCAGACTGAAACCCTTGACTGCCACTCTTGATCTGCGTGAAAAGGTCGTTCAGTGTGTCGGCTGAAATCACATCACCATCTTTAAAGTGGTAAGGAATGATGGAGTCAATTGCGCCACTGACTGAGGCAACAGCAATGCCAACACCTGTGATCAGTCCAGAGCAGTAAATCACTAATTTTCTGTATTTAGCCATGTCAACCTAAGTTTTGTTAATTTGAGTAATTATGTCTTTTCGGTATTGAATTTGTCAAAAGGTTAATCCACTCTAGTGACGATACTGGCGCGTCAAGCTAGACTGTCAGCCATGAAAGTCCTTGATTCCCTCACCAAGCAAGCTTCCTCCATCGCTGCCATTCGCCGCGACATCCACGCCCACCCCGAGCTGTGTTTTGAAGAAATTCGCACCGCCGATTTGGTGGCGCAAAAGCTGACCGAGTGGGGCATCCCCATCCATCGCGGCATGGGTAAAACAGGCGTCGTGGGTATTTTGAAATGCGGGACGAGCGACCGTGCCATTGGCCTGCGTGCCGACATGGATGCCTTGCCCATGCAAGAGTTCAACCAATTCGCCCACGCCAGCCAACACGCGGGCAAGATGCACGCCTGCGGCCACGACGGCCATGTGGCCATGCTCTTGGCTGCTGCGCAGTATTTGTCTAAGCACCAAGACTTTGACGGCACGGTGTACTTCATTTTTCAACCCGCCGAAGAGGGCGGTGGTGGTGCGCGAGAAATGATGCGCGATGGCTTGTTTGACAAGTTCCCCATGCAAGCCGTCTACGGCATGCACAACTGGCCCGGCCTCAAAGAAGGGCAGTTCGCACTCAGCGCTGGCCCTGTGATGGCGTCAAGCAATGAATTCAAAATCACCATCCACGGCAAAGGTTGCCACGCTGCGCTGCCGCACAACGGCATCGACCCCGTGGTGACCGCCTGCCAAATGGTGCAAGCCTTTCAAACCATCATCAGCCGCAACAAAAAGCCGGTGGATGCGGGTGTGATCTCAGTCACCATGATCAACGCAGGCGAAGCCACCAACGTCGTGCCCGACCACTGCGAATTGCAAGGCACTGTGCGCACCTTCAGCATCGATGTGCTCGACATGATCGAGCAACGCATGCGCGACATCGCCACCCATACCTGCGCCGCCTTTGGTGCCACCTGCACCTTTGAGTTTGAGCGCAACTACCCGCCCACCATCAACCATCCCGCAGAAAGCGGCTTTGCACGCGAGGTGATGGCCGACATCGTGGGCGCGGACAACGTGCTGGCCCAAGAGCCCACCATGGGCGCTGAAGACTTCTCGTACATGCTCCAAGCCAAGCCGGGCGCCTATTGCTTTATTGGCAATGGCGACGGCGTGCATCGTGAAATGGGCCACGGCGAAGGGCCATGCACCTTGCATAACCCTAACTACGATTTCAATGATGCGCTGATCCCGCTGGGGGCCACCTACTGGGTCAAACTCGTAGAAGCCTCACTCCGTTAATTGCACTAACTGGGGTCAGTCTAATTGGGGTCGGAACCCAATTATTTAACTCACACTCGGTGCGAGTTGCATTGCCTCAGTAAGCCGAGAGAAGCGCGTTCAAATGCTCCTTATGCGCCACCGTCGCATAAGGCAGCAGCAAACCCAACACACTCTTAGCCCCGCGCAGCAACGACGCTTGTGCGCTTTCTGGCTCTAGCGCATGGCGCGGGTCGCGCACGTATTCGTAGCTTAGCCACCACGTCAGCATCACCACCATGTGCGTGGCGGTGGCCTCGCGTTCAGACACGGTGATGGCCAGCGCACCGTCGTGCTCTAGGCTATCCAGCAGGGTGCGAAATGCGGTGGTTTTGTGCAGCAGTGCATCTTTTATGTGAGTTTCAAGGCGTCGGTTTTTGCTGAGCAGGTCGTTCAAATCGCGGTACAAGAAGCGGTATTGCCACACCAGCTCAAACAACGTGTGCATGAAAAACCATGCGTCTTCCACATCATGCACGCCGGGCGCGGCCTCTAGCAAATCGTCCAACGCGGCCTCGTAGCGGTTGTACAGCGCGGTGACCAGCTCTTCCTTGGCGGGGTAGTGGTAATACAGGTTGCCGGGGCTGATGTTGAGCTCTGATGAGATCAATGTGGTCGACACATTGGGCTCGCCAAATCGGTTAAAGAGGTCAAGCGTGACCTCCAAAATCCGCTCAGCAGTACGGCGTGGCGCTTTCTTTGCCATGGTTCTTAATCAGGGGCAGAGCCCAATTATTTTTTGACCGTTTTCTTAGCTGGCGCTTTCTTCGCGGTCGTTTTTAAAGCAGGTTTAGCCGCAGACTTGGCTGCCGTTTTAGCCGCCGCTTTGGGTTTGCCACCCAGCTGCGCTTCTAACGCCGCCACACGCGCATGCAGCGCCTCCATCTCGGCGGCTGTGGGCAGGCCCAAGCTGTGCAGTGCCTTGGCCACGCGATCTTCAAAAATGCCTTCCAACTTGCCCCATTGGCCAGTCGCGCGCTCGCTCAAAGTGTGCGCGGCCTGCGTTGCTTTTTGAGTGGCCTCAGCCAGCTTCTCTTCGGCGGTGGTGTGCACCTTGCGCTGCATGGTGATGCCGTCGCTCACCAGCTTCTCAAATGCTTTGGTGCCTTCCTCTTGCGCCTTCGCAAACGCGCCCAGGCCAGCGAGCCAAATTTGCTGTGCTTGCTCTTTCACGTTGTCAGACATAGCTGCGGGATCAAAGGGGTTTTTGGTAGACATGGTTCAATCTCGTGAAAAATAAGTTTCACTTTAACCTGTCAAACTCAATGCGGCAATGTGTGGTTTCCCATATTTCAATCGGGTAAGCTTCAAGCTCAATCATGACAACCTCAGCGACACGCACCATTGACGATCAATTACGAGAAATCCTCAAGGGTTTTCCGCAAATCACCCTTGCCATTTTGTTTGGGTCTGTTGCCAATGGCCAGGCCCGCGCGCAAAGTGATTTAGATCTAGCTGTGCTCGCTGCAAAACCACTTCAAGTGGCTGAGAAAATCCAAATTATCGAAGCCCTAGCGGTTGCAACTGGGCGCCCCATCGATTTGGTCGATCTTTATCCAGCCCCCGAGCCATTGCTTGGGCAAGTTCTAAAGCATGGTCGCCGCATTTTTGGCTCGGATGCCGCCTATGCGCAACTGCTTTATCGTCACCTGATTGAGCAGGCTGACTTTGTGCCCTTGCAAAACAGAATTCTTTCCGAAAGGCGCACGGCATGGATAGGCAAGTAGTTGATCAGAAGCTTGAGTCGCTGCGTCGTTGCTTGTTGCGTATTCAAGAAAAATTCCCTGCAGATGTTGCCGAGCTTCAAAATAACTTTGATCTGCAAGACATCATCGCGCTGAATTTGAGTCGCGCTGTACAACTCACGGTAGACATCGGCTCGCACCTCATTTCCACCATGAATATGCCTGCACCTGAAACCATGGGGCAGACTTTTGATATTCTGGCGCAACAAAACGTACTGCCTGTCAGTGTGGCTGATCAGCTCAAAAAATCTGTCGGATTCAGAAACATTGCGGTTCACAACTACGAAGCCATCAACTGGCAAATCGTGCACAGCATTGTCAGTATTCATCTCAAAGATTTCACGCAATTTGCCAAAGCCGTTGCGCATTGGGTTGACTTGCAACGTCACAATTGAACATGACAGAAATAAACCACACCGCTTGGTACGTCGTCCACACCAAGCCCCGTCAAGAAACGCGCGCCTTAGAGAATTTGCAAAATCAAGGCTTCCACTGTTTCTTGCCCATGATACAGGTGCAAAAGCTGCGCAACCAACGCGTGCAAACCGTGGCCGAGCCCATGTTCAGCCGCTACCTGTTCATTCAGCTCGACGACACCACCCAAAACTGGGGCCCCATTCGCTCAACGCTGGGCGTCAGCAAGCTGGTGAGCTTTGGCCCTCAGCCTGCCAAAGTGCCACCCGAGTTCATCGACTTTTTAAAAGAAGCGCCACAGGAAACCTTAGAGCGCATGTTTGCCCCCGGAGACAGCGTGCAAATTGCCACTGGACCACTGCAAGGCCTAGAAGGCAAATACATCGCGCACGATGGTGAAACCCGCGGCTTTGTCTTGGTTGACCTGCTGGGGCAACCGCAAAAGCTGCGCATGGCTGTCGAGAGTTTGCGTGTGGTGTAGGTTTCCATACACATGCATATAAATGCGACAGAGATATTTTTTGAGAAAAGAAGAATAAAGAATTCAGAAGAGCGATCTTGCATACAGTGTTGATAAAAATTTGACACATAATAGCCTTTTTGCTATTGAGCGAAAGGGCGGTAGCGTGCCCAACCCTCTATTTCTCTAGCTTTGCCAGTGGTAGTAAGTCCTTTTTTAACCATTCCTCAACACATTGCCATCATCATGGACGGCAACGGCCGTTGGGCACAAAAACGCCACATGCCCCGCACAGTGGGTCATGCCAAGGGCGCATCGGGTGTCAAAGCGCTGGTTGAGTCTTGCGCTCAAAAAGGCATCAAATACCTCACCCTTTTCGCCTTCAGCACCGAAAACTGGAAACGCCCCGCCGACGAGGTGTCTACCCTCATGGGTCTGTTTGTGCAGTACCTTGAAAAAGAGATGGGTGCCTTGGCTGCCGCCGGTGTGCGCCTCAAGGTCATTGGCGATGTGGCGGGGTTCCCCACTGAGCTGCAAACCCGAATCCGTGCCGCAGAGGAGGCCACACAAAACAACCAAGCCATCACCCTCACTGTGGCTGCCAACTACGGGGGCCAGTGGGATGTGGTGCAAGCCGTTAAAAACTGGCAAGCAGCCAACCCCGACGCAGGCGTGGCAACCCTCACGCAAGAGCAGCTGGCCCAATACCTCAGCACCGCAGGCATGCCCGATCCAGACTTGCTCATTCGCACCGGTGGTGAGCAGCGTATCAGTAACTTTTTGCTATGGCAGGCAGCCTACGCAGAGTTGTATTTCACCGACGCCCTATGGCCCGAATTTGACGAAGCCGAGCTTGCCAAAGCGCTTCACTGGTACGCTACCCGTGAGCGCCGTTTTGGCAAAGTTACCCACGCCCACACAAAAGAAGCCGCATGACAGAACAAGCCTTTGAAAACGACGACGAAATAAGCCTTTTAGACATCTTGGTCACCTTGGCCGAGTCGTGGAAGTTGTTGGTGTTTGGTCCCTTGATTGCTGGTGTGTTGGCTGGTGCCTTAAGTTTTTTGTGGCCCAAAACATATGAGTCTGTGGCTGTTGTGCGAATTACTGAGGCAGAGTTGGCTTTGCTCAACTCTGCACCCGTGCTTGACCCGTTGATTGAAAAATTTGGTTTGTTGTCAGATTTTGGCGGTATTCAAGACGACGCTCGCCAATACCTAGCCAAAAAGCTAGTCGGTAAGGTGGATAAAAAAACTGCCCTTTCCACAATTACTGCGACAGCCAATACACCAGCACGTGCGCAAGAGTTGGGGAAGGCGGCCATGGATGCTTTGCTGAAAGAGCTTTTACCCAAAGGCAAAAATAAAGACCAAGTCGAGCAGCAAATTCTGTCGAACGAGCGCATTATTGCCAGCTCTGCTGATGCCATTGAGCAGCTGCAAAAGCAAATTGGCAAAGCAGGCCAAAGTGATGCGGGCCTTGAAGTGGTGATGAAGTATTACGCCTCGTTGACAGCAGAAGTCGCCAAGAAAGAACTTGAAAATATTGAATTAAAAAAGAGTTTATCTGTGCGCGGCGAGGAGGTGTATGTGCAGCAGGCTAGTTTGCCGCAGCGCAAAGTTTCACCAAAGCGAAGCTCCGTCGTTTTGTTAGCCGTGCTGGCGTCGGGCTTCGCATTGCTGATATTTGTGTTTATTCGCAGTGCTTGGAGTTCAGCTGCTCAAAATGCCGAGGCTTCAAGTAAGTTAGCTCGTATTAAGCGCGCTTTGGGTTTAAATAAGGTTTACAGTTAATCATGGATTTGGCGCAAGCCATTAGCGGTGTTTTTGATTCCCCTGCCTTGTCTGCGGCTGCGTGGGGTTTCGCATCAAGTTTTACGATGTGCTTGTTGCTGGTGTTGACCAAGCGGTGGCATGGTGCACTTAGTATGGACCATACCATTGGAGTTCAAAAGTTTCACACAGCACCCACGCCTCGCATTGGAGGTATCCCTATAGTGCTAGCGCTAGTGGTTGCTTGGGGTAAAGCCCCTGTCGATGTAAAGGATATGCTAGCACCTATTTTTTTTGCCGGTATGCCTGCATTTTTATTTGGCGTGGCTGAAGACATTACTAAGCGAGTTGGGGTGACTCAACGCCTGTTAGCAACGATGGCATCAGGGATATTGGCATGGTGGATTACCGATTATTCGCTGAGTCGTGTAAATGTTTGGGGTGTTGATTGGCTCTTGGAGTTCACCGTGGTATCTGTGATTCTGACTGCATTCGCTGTCGGGGGTATTGCTAACAGCATCAACATCATCGATGGATTTAACGGCTTAGCCAGCACTATGGCTACTTTGGCTTTTGTTGGTTTTGGCATGATAGCGTGGCAGGTGGGGGATCGTGCCTTGGTGGGCGTGTCGGTAGTTTTAGCTGCGTGTGTGTGGGGTTTTTTCTGGGTTAACTGGCCGTTTGGCAAGATCTTTTTGGGTGATGGTGGCTCGTATTTCATCGGTTTCGCACTAGCTTGGTTAGCGGTGCTGCTGATTGAGCGTAATCCAAGTGTGTCGGCTTTTGCTGCGGTGGTTGTGTGCGCGCATCCAATTGCCGAAGTGCTGTTTAGCATTTACCGTCGCCATTACAAAGAGTTGCATCCCGGCCATCCAGACAGGTTGCATTTTCATAGTCTCTTTAAGCAGCGATATGTTCGTCGTTGGTTTAGTCATCATTCAAACCGCATTCGCAATTCGATCACTGGCGTTCTGATTGGTTTGATGACTGTTGTCGCAATTGCGCTGGCTAGTCTGACATACGCATCCACTCCATGGTCAGTGCTAGCATTTGTAGGTTTGTGTTCAATCTATGTGGCTTTCTATATTCGCATGGTGCGGCATAGTTGGCTGTCGTTGTTTTAATGGTGCTTAAAGACATGATTCAAGTAGCCCCTGTTATCCTTTGCGGCGGCTCTGGAACACGCCTGTGGCCTTTGTCTCGTGCAGGCTTTCCAAAACAGTTTTTAGTTTTGTCGGGTACCACTAGCTTGTTTCAACAAGCGGTTGAGCGTGTTAACCAATTAAGTAGATCAGACATCGCAGTGGGTACAACCTTAGTAGTCACTAACGAAGAGCATCGCTTTTTATCACTAGAGCAACTGCGCGAAATCAGTGATATAAATGCCACTTTGTTGCTGGAGCCAACAGGTCGCAACACCGCGCCTGCGCTCACTTTGGCGGCACTGCAAGCGACCGAAGACGGCCAAGACCCTATTTTGGTGGTGACTCCCGCAGACCAAACTGTACAAAACCCAGTCGCATTTCAAAAAGCGCTGGAGCAAAGCATTCGCGTTGCGGCCGCAGGTGGCATCGTCATCTTGGGCGTGACCCCTGACAGGCCAGAATTGGGCTATGGTTACATACAGCAGCTTGGCGTAGCTGGGATGTATGGTGAATACACCGTTACTCAGTTTGTCGAAAAACCTAATTTAGAAGTTGCCAAGGCCTATTTGGCTGGTGGTCAACACACCTGGAATAGTGGTATGTTCGTGCTCAGGGCTAGCACATGGCTCAAAGCCTTGCGGCATTTCTGTCCAGACATTGCAACAGCCACGCAAGCCGCTTGGCAAAGCAAAACCATAGACACGCCTTTTGTCCGCCCGAACAAAGAGGCCTTTACTCAAGTGCCATCCGAGTCGGTTGACTACGCCGTTATGGAGAAGTGCCCTGGCTCTAGCTATTCCATTCACATGGTGCCGCTCGATGCTGGCTGGAGCGACTTAGGCGCGTGGGACGCCGTGTGGCAAGTCAACCAAAATGGCAACCAAGATGCCCAAGGCAACGTGGTGCAAGGAGATGCTTTGTTGGCTGATACAACAAATACCTTCATTCACGCCAGCAGCCGCTTAGTGGGCGCTGTTGGTGTGAGCAACATCATCGTGGTTGAAACTGCCGATGCCGTGCTGGTGGCTGATAGATCGCAAAGCCAAAACGTCAAAAAGCTCGTGCAGCAACTCGAAGCCAATAAGCGCGAAGAGCTCAGTCTGCATCGCAAAGTGCACCGTCCTTGGGGCTGGTACGACAGCATTGATGAAGCTGAACGCTTCAAAGTCAAACGTATCCAAGTCAAGCCTGGCGCAAGCCTGAGCTTGCAAAAACACAATCACCGTGCCGAACACTGGATTGTTGTCAAAGGCACGGCTGAAGTGACGTGTGGCGATAAGGTCACCTTGTTGGGTGAAAATCAATCTATCTATATTTCTTTGGGTCAGGTGCATCGCCTTGCCAACCCCGGTAGCATTCCGTTAGAAATTATTGAAGTACAAACGGGCAGTTACTTAGGTGAAGACGATATTATTCGTTTCGAAGACACCTACGGACGTTCAGGCAACAAATGACAAGCCAAAATTTCTTCTCGGATTTATTAGAGTTCATTCATAGATACTCCGCATGATTACCCCTTCAACAACATCGCTGCTAGCTCGACTTTGGTATCAAATGTCGTTTCAGCGCCGTCGTCAGTTTTGGATCTTGTTCGCGTTGATGCTACTTGCGGCTGTTACAGAGATATTTAGCATTGGTGCAGTTGTTCCCTTTCTGTCGGCGCTCAGTGTGCCAGAAAGGGCATTTGCTTCGCCCTTAACGCAGCCGGTTGTTCAGATGCTTGGCTTGCTCGATTCGTCACAATTGCTTTTTTCTCTTACCCTCATCTTTGCCTTGGCTGTACTGGTGGCGGGGGCTGTTCGTGTGCTACTGCTATGGGTTACTACGCGGTTTTCATTTGCAATTGGAGCGGATATCGGTATCAGCATCTATAAGCGTACGCTATATCAACCGTATTCGGTGCATGTAGCACGTAATACAAGTGAGGTGATCACCAGTATTTCATCGAAGACTAATACTGTTGTTTTTGGTGTTATTTTGGCTTTTCTTCAGCTTGTTTCTGCTGCTGTCATATTAATCATAATCTTGGCCGGGTTGTTGATGGTTGAGCCAATTACTACAATGTTGGTCTTTGGTGGGTTTGGCATGCTCTATGCTTTGATAATCAAATTAACAAAAAATAGCCTGCATAAAAATAGCCAAGCGGTAGCGCGGGAATCAACGCATACCATTAAAGCCCTGCAAGAAGGGTTAGGTGGAATCCGAGACGTACTCGTCGATGGCAGTCAAGCCACGTACTGTGAAATTTATCGCAATGCGGATAAGTGCTTGCGCCGAGCTCAGGGTAGTAGTGTTTTTATTGCTCAATGTCCTCGCTACGTAATGGAAGCCGTAGGAATGCTGCTCATTTCCGTGTTTGCATATGCGCTCACACAGCAACGTGAAGACGTTGCAGAAGTGTTCCCGATTCTGGGTGCAATGGCGCTTGGTGCCCAGCGACTCCTTCCGTTGCTGCAACAGGCATATGCCTCTTGGTCCAGCATACGAAGTTCTCAGAGTTCCCTTGGCGATGTCTTATCGTTACTCGACCAGCCAATGCCAGAAAATCTGAGCCAATTATCTAATCGAGGTATAGCATTCAAAGAGTGCATAGCCTTTAAAAATATAAGCTTTCGCTATGCATCTCAGTCACCATATGTGGTTAAGGAGGTAAGTCTCAATATTACTAAAGGAAGTCGAATTGGTTTTATTGGTGCCACTGGAAGTGGGAAGAGCACACTTTTAGATATTGTTATGGGCTTATTGAGTCCAACGGAGGGGATGCTGGTTGTTGATGGTGTTCCAATAACTTTAGTTAATCAACGTGCTTGGCAAGCGAATATTGCTCATGTGCCGCAAGCGATTTTTATGGCGGATACGAGCATTGAAGAAAATATCGCGTTCGGCACACCGAGGCATCAGATTGATAAGCATCGAGTGCGTAGGGCTGCTCAGCAAGCCTGCATTGCTGACACTATTGAATCGTGGGCAGACACATATCAAACTATTGTAGGCGAGCGTGGTGTCCGGCTATCTGGCGGTCAGCGCCAACGAATTGGCATAGCTCGTGCATTATACAAACAGGCTGACGTAATTATTTTTGACGAGGCAACCAGTGCGTTGGACAGCGAGACAGAAATGGCTGTCATGCATGCCATAGACTCGCTTAGCTCAGACCTTACCGTACTAATAATTGCACACAGACTGACTACGCTGCAGAATTGCGACTATATTGTTAAACTTGAAAACGGTCATTTATATCAAATCGGTACTTATCAAGAGCTTATTAACGGCACTTCTGGATAAATTACGATGAAACTAATTGCTTTGATCCCGCTAAGAGGCGGCTCAAAAAGTATTCCAAAGAAGAACATAAAGTCGTTGGCTGGTAGCCCGTTGTCTGCTTGGGTGCTAAAAGCAGCAGCAACTTGCGCGAAAATAAATGCGGTCTATGTTTCCACTGACAGCGAAGAGATTGCGGATGTGGTGCTCGGGATGGAATTGGGTATACAAGTCATAATGCGCCCTGCCGAATATGCGACTGACGAGGCTACCACTGAGGCTGTCATGCGGCATTTCCTGAGTCAAGTGGATTGCGATGTGCTTGTGACCATTCAGGCAACATCTCCGTTGTTAACAAACAAAGACCTAGATCAAGCGCTTGATCAATTTCTAATGCAGAAATTGGACTCCATGCTCAGTGCGGTGCGGACGAAGCGGTTTTTTTGGCGCGAAGATGCTACGCCTATCAACTACGACCCGCTGTATCGTCCACGTCGACAAGACTTCGATGGAACCTTAATGGAAAATGGCGCTTTTTACATTACGAAGCACGAAATTCTGCAGCAATACAGCTGTCGCCTGGGCGGCAAGATTGGTATTTACGAAATGGACGAGTCTACTGCGGTAGAGATCGATGAGCCGGAAGATTGGGAGCGAGTAGAGCGCTTGTTATTACATAGGCAGTGCGTTTTAATGTAGGCCAATGGTAACGATTTTTGAACGTTTGCCAATGAAAATATTTTACATAACAAGATTACTCCATGCGTATTGAAAAGAAAATTAAAGACCATTTGGTATTTTCGGGTGACAGTATTCTTGACGCTCTGAGGCGGATCAATGACAACAAATCACGCATCGTTTTTGTTGTGCAGGACAACGGGGTGCTTATTGGTGCGGTGAGTGATGGCGATGTACGTCGTTGGATGACTCAGACCTGCGAATTTGATCTAAATCTGCCGGTGGATACGGTAATGAATCGGGAATTCGTATCCCGGCCGATGGCGGAAACACAAAATCAGATTGCCCAGTATTTTGACCACAAACGCGACACTATCCCTTTAACTGACGAGCAAGGAAGGTTTGTGGGGCTGGCGCGTAAGTCGGTAACTGGCTTTCAAATTGGCAATTTCTTAGTGGCAGATCAGAGTCCCGCCTTCATCATTGCCGAGGTAGGCAACAACCATAACGGCGATATTGAGCTTGCCAAGGAAATGGTGGATCTTGCTGTCGAAGCTAGAGTGAATTGTGTCAAGTTCCAAATGCGGGACTTATCCAGTTTGTATTCTAACCAAGGAAAAAATGGAGAGGCAGGTTATGATTTGGGCTCGCAATACACCATCGATTTGCTCAATAAGTTTCAGTTGAGCAATGACGAACTTTGCCAGGTGTTTGATTACTGCAAGCTGCGCGGAATACTGCCCTTATGCACTCCGTGGGATTTGGTGAGTGTTCGTGTATTGGATGAGTACGGGCTGGAAGGCTTTAAGGTGGCATCCGCTGACTTCACCAATTATGAGATGCTAGAGGCTCTGGCTAAGACTAGTAAGCCCTTGATATGTTCCACTGGTATGAGCAAGGAAGTAGAAATTCGGGGCTCGGTTAGCTTGCTGCGTAGTATGGGGGTGTCCTACGCACTGTTGCATTGTAATTCGACTTATCCAACACCGTTCAAGGATGTGAACCTAAACTATCTGCCGCGTTTAAAAGAGCTGGCTGGATCGGTGGTGGGCTATTCAGGTCATGAGCGGGGCATCGCCGTGCCTCTAGCGGCAGTGGCACTGGGCGCACGAATTGTGGAGAAGCATTTAACTGTGGATCGTAATATGGAAGGCAACGATCACAAGGTAAGCCTCTTGCCGGATGAGTTTGCGGAAATGGTGCGACAAATTCGCAATGTAGAAGAGGCCATGGGTCAAGGTGGTGAGCGAGAATTGACACAAGGGGAGATGATCAATCGCGAAAATTTGGCAAAAAGTCTAGTAATTACTTGTGATTTGCCACAGGGCAAAATTATTCAGCGCAGTATGGTTGTGGTAAAGAGCCCTGGTCAAGGTTTGCAACCGAACCGAGTTGACGAGTTAGTAGGCAAGGTAGCGCAGCGAGCCTTTAAGGCTGGCGATTTCTTTTTTGAATCTGACTTGTCGCCGCAGTCAGCCAAGAAGAGTCATTACGCTTTCAGTCGACCATACGGTATTCCTGCTAGATATCATGACTATCTAAGCTTGATCGAAGGGATGAAGATCGATTTTGTTGAATTCCATTTAAGTTATCACGATTTGGATGTTAATTTACCTGATTATTTCGATAGGCAGCTTCCCATTGGTTTTGCCGTGCATAGCCCGGAGCTCTTTGCTGGGGACCATATTCTCGATCTTGCGAGTGTAAACGAGGGTTACCGTGCCCATTCAATTGCAGAACTTAAACGCACAGTCGCAGTTGCTGACAAACTGCGACAGTATTTTCCTGCAACGCCTAGTCCTGCGTTGGTTCTGAACGCTGGAGGGTGGTCGACAAATAACTTTTTACCTGTAGAAGCGCGTGAGGCAATGTATGCTAGGGTCGCTGCCGCGCTTGATGAGGTGGATTTCAGTCCGGTTCAACTTGCGATTCAAACGATGCCGCCTTTTCCCTGGCATTTTGGAGGGCAAAGTTATCACAACTTGTTTGTGGATGCCGATGAAATTTCGGCATTTTGTCGAAAAACCGGTCATAAGATTTGTCTAGATGTTTCGCACTCCATGATGGCATGCAATTACTATCAATGGAATTTTGAGGAGTTTCTCAAAAAAGTATTGCCGTACACGATCCACTTGCATGTCGTCGACGCTAAGGGTGTTGATGGTGAAGGGGTGCAAATTGGAGATGGAGATGTAGATTTTCAAATGTTACGTGATTATCTGAATCAATATGCTCCATGCGTACAGTTTATTCCTGAAGTCTGGCAAGGGCATAAAAATAAAGGAGAGGGATTCTGGTCAGCGTTAAATTTCCTGGAAAAAATCGGAATCTAAATTAATTTTATCGTTTATTTAAAGAGACTTTAGTTAATGGTTAAAAGAATTGTTCATATATCTCTTTGTAATAATTACAGTGGATTAAATAAAATTTTGTATATCCCTGAGTGTGTCCGCGCGGGTCTGGATGTTGTATATCTGAATTTGGCGAAACTGGTTGGTGGAGAAGTGCAGGGTTTAAGTGCAAAAGATTGCATTGAAATAAATGTATCAACATTAAGTGAATTTGATGAGCTGCTATTAAAATTTCAAGGCGATACTCTTTTTAATGTTCAAATTGGGTACGAGCATAGATGGAAAAATATATTTGAAATAATTCGTAAAAGATGCAGCTTGACATCGATTTTTGCGGTTGGAAAATTTCCCAAGCCTGACACTAATATAGCGATAAATTTTAAAAGAATGGCATCTCTGTATAGAAGGTTAAGGACAAATTTTTTTGCTACTAACCATAGTTTTTATCCAGATTATGTATTTGCAGCAGGAAAAGTTGCGGCACATCCTTTTTTGGGTAAATCTAAAATTGTAAAAATTGAACTTCGAGAATTCGAAGAGATTGGACAAAACTTTTTTATTGATTTGCCAGAAAAGTATATAGTCTTTATAGACCAATACATACCTTTTCATCCGGATCGAATTCTTACTGGTATAATTGCAGTCAATGACGCTTCATACTATCAAAGCCTCTTTAAGTATTTTTCTGATTTGGAAAAAGCCACAGGCATGGAGGTTGTAGTCGCTGCCCACCCTAAATCCAACTACCCACCTAACTTTTTTGGCGGACGTAAAAGTCTTACGAATTGCACTGAAGAGCTGATTAGTAAGTCTTCATTGGTCTTATCACACTTTTCGACTGCTGTCTGCCATGCGGTGAAATATGGAAAACCATTAATTTTTATAACATCGACAAGCGAAACGGGGCTTGATATTAAAAGGCATGTACTGCCCTTTGCAAGATATTTCAATGCGCCTTGCCATCAACTCGGTGCAAGAGTAGACGGATGTGCTAATTTTGAGGTAGATGCGAGTAGGTACGAAAATTATAAATTCGATTTTTTAACGTGGAAGGATTCGACAGAAATTGTTTTTTCAGAATCATTTCCAGGATATGTGAAAAAATTAATCTAATAAATTTCTTGACTTTATAGAAACCATGTCCATGTGCGAATTAAGCGTTCTTTTGATTTTTTTGCGCTAGGGGTTTAATATGCAAAGAGTCAATCGAAGATTGTCAAAAATCGGTTAAATATTGAAAACTTATTGAGCTTCAAATGTCCACTCCAAACAGTAAATATTCTTTTTTTTCAAATGCTGACATCGATGCTATCGATGCAAATCCTCATGTCAATTTTTTTACCCCGGTATTGCATGAGGCAATGAGCTTGGTTGGTTCGCCATCCGCGATTTGTGATGTCGGTTGTGGAAATGGGGTTTTTACGAGCTGCCTGAAGGCGTGGGGTGGGGTGGGACGACTTATTGGTATTGATGGTAGTCCTTATGCGCTTCAGCAAGCGCAGCTTCTCGGGTTTGATGAACTTCGCCTGGTGCAAGACTTTTCGTCCAACTCATTACCATTTGATGACGAAACATTTGAATTTGTCATCAACAAAGATGTACTTGAACACCTCCTTAATCCAGAGGCTCTCGTTGACGAGATGGTGCGAATTACCAAATCGGGTGGGTACTTATTGGTCTCTGTTCCAAACCATTTCCCCATTGCTGGACGATTGCAGCTTCTGTTGCACAACAAAATCGACACTTTTGGGTATTTTCCGAAGGCTCACAGGTGGGATTTTCCCCACATACGTTTCTTCAATAAAACGGATTTTTTATTGTTGATGGAAAGCAAAGGTTTGAAGCCGGTTCACTGCCTTTCGCATCATTTCCCAGCCATCCCTAGGGTCGGGCGGCTTATGACAGAGCGTGCGAGAAAATATCTTTCTCGAAAATACCCGGATGCTTTTGCGGAAGCACATTGTTGGCTTTTTAAAAAATGATATCATTAATCATGCGGCTGGTAAAGTTGTGAAATCTGTCTGCCCAGAAGTCGGGTTCAGGCTGCCGCATAAAGGCGCTTGGCTTGTTAATTTGAAGCACGTAATATTGAAGCGCTTCACTGCGATGCAGAATAAATTTAATATATTAATTTCGATGATATCTGGAGTGGTCGATCTTGGTCAAGGTGTAAATTGTGGTGCTACGGCAGCTCTCTTGCATGCCCTATTATTTTTTCCTTCGAGAAGCGATAGTTACTTCACTCATTCCCTGTCACATTTAATAGATTTAGTTTGAAAACCGCATTTTTCACACAGAACATCAAGCAGGGCGGCCTTGATACTTTTATCTTGAATTTAATCGCGCACTGGCCCGATATTGATGAAGTCGTGCTGTTCTGCAATTCTTCTCATCCTGGGCTCGTCGCGCTGCAAGAGGGCCTCGCGGGTAAAGCGAACGTTGTAGCCTATGATTTTTGGATTGCTCAAGATATTGGAGCTAAGTTCGCACATGCCCCGTTTGCATTTCGTTTGCTGTTTCGCGCGGCATTCTGGCTGTTGGGTTTCCCATATTTAGTGTTTAAGACCTGGCAATTGTTTAGAAGCTTTGGTGTTGATCGACTAATGGTGATTAATGGTGGCTACCCGGGAGGCGATGCCTGCCTTGCAGCAACGATTGGCTGGCGGTGCATAGGTCGGGGTGCGCAAGCTTGGCACAATTATCATAATTTGGTACAGCCTTATTCGCACCAGCCGCTGCGTCGATTTAAGGAGTGGCTTGTTGATCAATGTGTTGTTAAATCTTCTGCCGGCTTTGTCACAGTTTCAAAGGCGTGCATGGCGACACTCTCTGTGCGTTTGCCGCTGGCGGCTGCCGAGCGGTCTTTCATTTATAACGGCATTACACAACTTGGAATCCGATCTGAAACTCCGCTGATGAGCGAATCAGCGCAGCTTGCAGACGAGCAATTGATTCTAATGCCTGCGGTTTACGAGCCTCGTAAGGGGCATGCCTTCATGATTCATGCAATGGAGGAGATTGTTCGTCGTGTGCCGCGAGCGACGCTTCTAATCTGCGGAGATGGCAGTCCTACAGAAGTTGATGTTGTACGCCGTCTACGCGAGGCATCGAGCGTCGCGGAAAGAATCGTTTTGCAAGGGCATCGTCGCGATCTCAGTAATCTTTTGTTATTGGCGGACGTGCTGGTTTTGCCAGCGCAGGAGCAGGAGTCCTTCGGCTATACAGCTGTAGAGGCGATGGCCTGCTCCTGTCCTGTTGTCGTTACAGATGTAGGCGGATTGCCTGAAGTAGTCGACGACGGCGGTAGCGGCTACGTAGTCCCACGTAACGATGGGCACATGCTTGCCGAACGCGTCGTTGCGCTGTTGCAGGATGAGAAGCTGCGCAGGAGGATGGGGGCGGCAGGTGTGCAACGATATATGAAGCGATTTAGCGCGTCACGCATGGCTCTCGAATACTTTTGCCTGCTAGAAAAGACTTCTATAAACGCTGTCCAGAGTAGTTCCTCGGATTGAGCTGTGGCAGTGTTGTAACGTGGTGTTCAAATTAAAAACAGGAGGTAAATCTTGAAAGTAGTCATTCTCTGCGGTGGTTACGGCACGCGAATACGCGATGTCAGTGACAATATTCCTAAACCGATGATTCCTATTGGTCGATTCCCGATCCTTTGGCACATTATGAAGTACTACGCAAGCTACGGACATCGGGATTTCGTGCTCTGCTTAGGTTATAAAAGTCACGTGATTAAAGACTTCTTTCTGAATTACGAAGCGCATACCAAGGATTTCACGATCGACCTCGGGCGGAAGGATAGTATTACCTTTCATAACAATCACGGAGAGTCCGACTGGAGGGTTACGCTAGCTGAAACGGGGCTCGAGGCTATGACTGGAGCGCGCATCAAACGGATCCAGCAGTACGTTGGCGACGAAGATTTTATGTTGACCTATGGGGACGGCGTAGGCAATGTAGATCTCGATGCATTGCACGCGTATCATTGTGGGCACGGTCGCGCGCTCACCGTGACTGGCGTGCGTCCGCCGGGGCGATTTGGCGAGCTTATACATTCCGACGGTGTTATTACGGAGTTCAACGAAAAGCCGCAGGCCGCGGGCGGGCGGATATCGGGTGGTTATTTTGTAGCTACGTCAAAAATATTTAACTATCTGAGTGATGACGAGGATTTGGTTTTTGAGCAGCAGCCAATGCGGGACGTGGTTGCTGACCGGCAATTGATGGTTTTTGAGCACGATGGATTCTGGCAACCGATGGATACAAGCCGAGAGTACCAGTTGTTGAATTCGCTTTATGATAAAGGGGAAGCGCCTTGGGTGCGTTAATAAGAGGTTCAGAATTAAGCGTCTTCCGAGGGAAGCGTGTCTTAGTCACAGGTCACACAGGCTTCAAGGGATCGTGGCTGACACTGTTACTCGACTCACTGGGGGCCGAAGTGATGGGTTATGCTTTGCCGCCAGAGTCCGCTGAAAGCCACTTCGTTCGCTTAAAGATCGAGAAATCGATTCGTCATGTTGCCGCAGATATACGTGATGGAGACCGTTTACGTGTCGAGATGGCTGCCTTTCAGCCCGAAATAGTTTTTCACCTCGCTGCGCAGGCCCTCGTTCGACCTTCCTATGTTGATCCGAAGACTACTTTCGACATAAATGTCGGAGGCGGTGTTAACCTGCTTGAAGCTGTGCGCCAGTGTGAAAGCGTTCGTGCGCTGGTCTTTATCACTTCTGATAAGTGCTACGAAAACCTCGAGTGGATCTGGGGCTACCGCGAGTCTGACGTGATGGGCGGCCATGATCCCTATAGCGCGTCAAAGGGGGCTGTCGAACTCGTTTTTTCATCATATCTCCGCTCTTTCTTCGCGCGGCGATCGAATTTTGGTATCGCCACCGCTCGCGCAGGCAACGTAATTGGCGGCGGTGATTGGGCCGCTGATCGAATCGTCCCTGATTGCATTCGTGCTTTGCGTGGGGGGCAGCCAATCACAATCCGTAGCCCGCGTGCGACCCGACCTTGGCAGCATGTGCTCGAGCCCCTCTCCGGTTATCTCACCTTAGCCGCTAACTTATATGAGTATGGGCACTCATTCGACGGGGCATGGAACTTTGGTCCGCAGGTCGGCGACGTGCGGACCGTGCTTGACGTTGCCAATGCAATTGCTTCTCAGTTTGATGATGGTAAGGTGGTTGTTAATGAACCGCTAAACATGCTTCATGAGGCGAGCTTGTTGCAACTTAATAGTGACAAGGCTCGCCAGCTGCTAAGCTGGGATACGCGTTGGAATTTCGACCAAACGATGGCGTTTACGAGTGGCTGGTATAAAGCGGTGCTTGTTAATGGACGGTCTGCAGATGCAGTTTCAAGAGAGCAAATTTCTCAGTATTACGGAGGAGCGCTGTGATTGATGGGGTAATCGTTACACAGTTAAAACAAATTGTCGATGAACGAGGCAAAATCATGCATATGCTACGTTCCGATGCTGCTCATTTCTCGTCTTTTGGGGAAATCTACTTCTCATCGGTACACCCAGGCGCGATCAAGGGTTGGCACGTTCATCAACGAATGACCCTCAATTATGCTGTGCCGCAAGGATCGATCAAATTCGTTTTATATGACGATAGGCCAGGCAGTAGGACGCAGGGTGCGATTCAGGAAATTTTTCTAAGCCCCGACAATTACTGCCTAGTCACAGTTCCACCTATGGTCTGGAATGGTTTCAAGGGCATCGGTATTGAAACAGCTCTTGTGGCCAACTGCGCAAGCATTCCTCACGATCCGGATGAGATCGATCGCAAGGATCCTTTCGATCCTTCGATTCCTTATGATTGGGCGATAAAACATCGATGAAAACGAATATATTGTTAACAGGTGGCCTAGGCTATATCGGAGGACGGTTGGCGCTGGCTTTGCGCGATGCTGGGCATGTCGTGCATTGTGGAACGCAGCGAAGGGGATTATTCGCCCCGTCGTGGTTTTCAGACATGCAAATGGCTCATCTCGACTGGCAGTCGATCGAATCTTTGGCCCAGGCATGCAAGGAAGCCGACTGCGTGATCCATCTCGCGGCGATGAATGAGGTTGAGTCGATGCGTGATCCCGTAGGCGCTTTGCAAATGAACGGACTCGCTAGTTTGCGCCTGCTCGAAGCAGCTAAACGAGCGGGGGTAAGACGTTTCATATACTTCTCGACTGCTCATGTTTACGGTAGTCCGCTGCTGGGAAGTATCGATGAGTTTACGCTGCCAAGACCTGTTCACCCCTATGCAATCACGCACAAGGTTGCCGAGGATTTCGTACTGGCAGCTCATGACAGCAAGCAGATCGAAGGCATTGTCATCCGTTTGTCCAATGGTTTTGGTGCGCCAGTAACGTCAGAAATCGATCGCTGGACCTTGTTGGTGAACGATCTGTGCCGGCAGGCTGTAACGACAGGAGAGTTGCGACTGAACAGTTCGGGATCGCAGGTGCGCGACTTCATCACCTTGGGAGATGTTGCTCAGGCTGTGAATCATATGCTGCAACTAGATGCTGATCAGCTAGGCGATGGCTTGTTTAATCTGGGAGGCGGCAGGGCCATATCTATTCTTGAAATGACAGAAAAAATTGCAGCGCGCTGGCAGGTGTTGACAGGATGCGCAATTGCCATATCTCGACCATCAGGCGACGGCGTACCCTCCCCTGTCTTGAACTACCGGTGCGACAAACTGGCGGCAACAGGGTTTCGGCTCACTTCGCATGTTGATAGTGAAATCGATAATACGCTGAAGCTGTGCCTGCAGGCCTTTGGAAAGTAATGAAAGACGTGCTCAATCCAAGCCTTTCTATTATCATCCCGACATACAATCATGCCCGCTTCTTGCGCACCGCGCTCGACTCAATCTGCGCACAAACGTTCAATGACTGGGAAGCGATTATCGTTAACAACTTCTCAGAAGACGATACTGTTGCTGTTGTTAAATCGTACGATGATCCGCGCATCCGGATAGTCAATTATGCAAATCATGGTGTTATCGCAGCAGCGCGTAATCATGGGTTATCGCTGACTCAAGCACCGTATGTCGCCTTTCTCGATTCGGATGATTGCTGGTACCCCGAAAAGCTTCAGCGGTGTTTTGATAAGTTGGCAAAGGGCTACGATCTGGTGTGCCATGCAGAAGTCTGGGTGGGGCCAGGTGAGAGGCGGCGTACTGTTTACTACGGACCTGACGCTCGAGCAACGTATGAGAGTCTGCTGCTGGACGGAAACTGCATCTCCACATCGGCGGTGGTGGTGCGCCGTGGATGGCTAGAGCGTGCAAAGGGCTTCAGTATCCAGCTAGAATTCGTTACTGCTGAGGACTACGATTTATGGCTGAAGATGGCGCACAATGGCGCTAAGATCGCTTTTGTTAATGAAGTGCTGGGCGAATATCTGATCCATGACGACAATCAAAGTCGGGTCGCGTTACGCAATATGCAGGCGGTGTTGGCCGTATTTGAGCATCATCGAACAGCTCTGAATGGTCAAACGTATGCTAGGCGCTTACGCCGTCGAGAGGCGGTAATCATGTATAGCGGGGCGCGTGCCTTGCAGGATAGTGGTCAATATCGCCAAGCTTGGCGATATTTCTTTAAGGCTGTGGTTCATTATCCTTGGGTCCTCCGTTTTTATGCCGCGATGGTTTTCAATGCTTTTGGACGGCGCCCTTGAGCGGGCATTAAGATGAATTTTCGTCGTTTAATAGCGCGATCTATCTCGGAAATGGTTGCAGGTGTTTCTTGGATGCGTGAGCCTGTTGGGGGTTTGCGTGTACTTATGTACCATGCCATCGGTTCTCCGGCCCTCGGTGACGCCCTAGGATTGTTTTCCTTGACGCCGGAACGCTTCCGGCGGCACATGACCACGCTGGCAAATCGAGCGCCTGAGTCGATTTGCCAGCTTGACAAAGCGGCGCTCGGCACGAACGAGGCGCGGATCGTGATTACCTTTGACGATGGTTACCTCGATAATCTGGAGGTCGCAGCGCCGATCCTCAGCGAGTTGGGATTGCCCTTTACCGTATTCGTAACCTCCGAGTTTGTGCGCAAAGGTAAAGCCGGATTTCTCTGTCCCGTTACCTTACGTATGTTGGCAGCAGTGCCTGGAGCTCGGATAGGCGCTCACGGCGCGACCCATGTTGCCTTGACGCAGTGTGACGACCAAACCTTGAGCAACGAACTAAATTCGAGTAAGCATTATCTGGAAGATGTGATCGGTTGCGAGGTGCGGACACTGGCCTATCCTTATGGCGCTGCCAATCGCCGGGTCAGGGATGCTGCCGAGGCAGCAGGATATCAATTGGGTGCCTGCAGCCAAGCAGGCATCAATCAGCCAGAACGCGATCCACTATTGCTTGCGCGGACTGAAATCGTTTCTTATGATGATGTACGCGTTTTTTCCCAAAAGTTGCATGGTGACTGGGACTGGTATCGCTGGCGTAGACAGGATCCATCATGCCTCTGAATTTTCCGGTGACGCTTGTTATCCCGATTCTTAATGAGGCAGAGTCGTTGCCCGAGTTATTACTAAAGATCAAGGCGCAGAGCCATCGACCTGACGAGATCATCTTTTGTGATGCTGGATCAACCGACGGCAGTACGGCTTTGATCGATGCCTGGTGGCGTGCAGAGTGCTGGGATGGTGCGGCTTGCCACGTGCTGGCGCGGCCGGGCGCGATGCCCGGCGCCGGGCGGAATGCCGGTGTGCGTGCTGCACGCAATGACTGGATCGCCTTTATCGATGGAGGCATAACGCCGGCCAGCGACTGGCTGGAGCAGCTGTGTCGGCATGCACAGAAGATGCAGGTGTTAGCGGTATTCGGTGTTTGTCACTTTTCTGCGAACCACTCTTTTCCAAAGGCTGTTTGTGCCTTGTCTTATGGACACGGTGCGATCCATCCTGTGATTCCTGCATCCTTGTTTGCTCGAAGGGTGTTTGCAGAGAGCGGATATTTCCCCGTAAATCTTAGGGCAGCTGAGGATTTGGTTTGGATCGCAGCCTTTCAGAAGCGTTTTGGGGCGAGAGAAGTTTGCTCAGCGGCACAGGTTAGTTATATTTACTTTCCGACGGGTTGGCGCGAAGTTTTTCGCAAATGGCGGGTGAGTGAGTTGCATCGGGTGCTTGCTGGGGTGCGTATAAGTCAACAAGTGATGTATCTATTTGGATTGCCCGCCCTTTATGCCCTAGTTGCTATTGATGAGGGTGTCTTTGGCGCAGTGTTCCTTGCGTATCTTATTTTGCGCGGCATAGTTGATCCGATTCGGCGTAGCCAAGACAAACCTTGGTGGTCAGGGAAATTCGCTGCAGTGTTTGTTGCAATACCGCTCGCGGCGTTGCTCGACATTGCAAAATGGATCGGGATTGTTCAAGGTATTGGAGCCAGGTTGTTAGCTGTGTTCGGTTTTGGTAGGGAGCGGAATGTCAACCTCTGAAGTCTGGCAGCCGACATTCGTCGGTGAGGGACGGGTTCGTTATTACAGTTTGGCGCGTCATGCTTTGATCGAAGCGTTACGCTTGGCTGATGTGCGGCTGGGGAGTCGCGTTTTGCTGCCTGAATACTTGTGCCGCGACTTGCTGGCCCCGTTGCATCTGTTGGGGGCGACCCCGTGCTGGTACGCGGTTGCTCCCGACATGACGCCGGCGGCATCGTCTTCTGAATGGCCATTAGCTGATGTTGTGCTGGCGGTGAATTATTTCGGTTTTGCTCAGGATTTAGAGCCGTTTAAGGACTACGCGCAACGAACAGGGGCTGTTGTAATTGAGGATAATGCGCACGGTTATCTGAGTCGTGATGCAAATGGGCTATGGCTGGGTTGTCGCACCAGTCTTGGTGTATTTAGTTTACGAAAAACCTTGCGAATTCCTGATGGCGCCGCGTTGTGGGCCGGTCCGTCGTATGGGGTCTACGACTTTCCCGTCCAAGCTGAATTTGACAGTATTGGGGTTTATCCTATGCAGCTAGTTAAGGCTCGCCTTCGAAGCTTGCCGCTAGTGGGGGAGTTCGCCTATCGGCTCCCGACTACTGCGGTCCGCTGGTTGCGTAAGTGGCGAACGGGGAGCGACATTCCCGTCCCTGATCATGGGGCGGAGCAGACGCTGCCGGCCCTAGCTAATCCCTGGGCTGGGCTGTTGTCCGCTTTGTCTGCAAATGACGTCTTGGCGGAAATCGCGCGGCGACGTGCAGCATATGCCAGCTGTGCGGAGGTAGGCGAACAAGTGGGGGCAATACCAGTTTTTGCAGATTTGCCAGTCCATTGTGCGCCATACGCTTATGTTTTTCGGGGTGATGCAGATGCACAGGATGGCATGCGCCTTTATGCAGTGCGCAATGGATTCGACCTAATCAGTTGGCCCGATTTGCCAACAGCGATTGTCGGCAACGCACCAGAACATTACCGAAACGTATTCATGGTCAATTTATTATGGTAATTTGGGAACAATATCGAGGCCTCGCTGAGGAATGGGATGGGTACATCGATTCCATGTCTGGTAATTTTTATCAGACCTATGGATGGGGTGAGGTGCGCAGCTTGGCTGGCTGGTTACCATTACGTCTACTTGCTCGACGCGGTGAACAAATCGTCGCAGCTGCGAGTGTTCTTGTTAAGCGCAGATTCGGGCTGGCCGTTTGCTGGCTTCCTGGTGGTCCGATCGGTACCAGCGAAGTGCTTGATGGTGGATTTCGTACCATTCTAGGTAGTGTGCTGGGCACCCGGTTGATCTACTGTCGCATTAGTTTACTTCGAGTCGATCGGGTAGGGGAAGCAGCCTTCTTGGCTAGCTCCGGCTGGCAACGCCCAGCTGTTGCAATGAGCAGCGGCTTGACAATGCTATACGAGCTGACGGGTGATGAACCCGAGCGCCTGAAGCGAGCCAGTGGTAACTGGCGTCACAATCTCAAGCGCGCTGCTCGCTACAGTCTAACTGTCGAACATTGGGAAAAACCAAATCAAGATGCCATCTCGGCGCTATATCGCGAAATGGAAAATCTTAAATCTTTGCCAGTTCAACATAGTGCGGCGGAACTTGCCGCGATTTTCGAGCTGTGCAGAGAAAGGGTTGTCGTTTTTCGATGCCTAGATGGAGCGGGTAGATTACTAGCAATCAGAGCGGCTGGTCTGTGTGGGGTCACGGCTATGGATTTGTTGGCTGCGGCGGGCGGGGACGCACGCAAGATGTATGCCTCGCATGCGACGCTGTGGGCACTACTAGGACATTGCAGTCAGCTTGGTTTGCGTGAATATGATCTAAGCGGAGTCGATCCGACAGGCAACAAGGGTGTGTTCGACTTCAAGCATGGAACCGGCGCTAAACTAATCGAATGTCTTGGCGAGTGGGAGTGGTCCTCGGTGCCTGGCTTATGCCAGATAGTCAATTGGTGGGTAAGGCGAAACTTTGGGATTCACTGATTTATTCGTAATTCCAACGATTCATTTATTGGATTGCACGTAAGATCGATTGATCTTAAAGTAATGCAGGCTAGATTTGAACATGCAGTTAAAGTGTTTTTGGCTGTTAACTGGATGATTAATCGTCACTCGCATTATAAGAGCGGTATGACTTAACTAAAGGCGAGAGTGCGGTTGTACAGATAGTGCTGCTAACATGCCATCCAGATAATAAATCTTCTGATGATTGAGTGTTGTTTAATTAACCCTGACGGTGCTTGAAGAACTCCGGACTCGTAATGAAGCTAGCAGTCAGCACAATAAAATAGGCGCTTGCTAAGCACAGGCCTGCCCAATCAGTTCCTACTCATAAAAGGTGTCTTATAGTCATTGCGATAAATGTATATCACATTTCGTAATTTTCAAAATAATTCACCGCCCGCTAAAGTTAATAAAAAAAGTGAATAATATAACTGCTGTTGCAATAGTTGGCTCGTATTTTTCATTCTCTTATTTTTCAATTTTTGAGTTGTTTGGAATAAGAGCGGGGGTGCAGTTGGTATTTGTTGTTATCGTGTGCGTGCTTTGCTTGATTTTAATGATGCATGTTAAATCAATTAGAATTGATGCCTATGCTGCATACTTGGGTATGCTTGCTATATTTGTTGCAATAAATAAAGTAGAAGACTCAATATTGTATACACTTCTATATTCTCTTGTGGTTTATTTTGTATTAATTAATTCAGATGTGGAATTAAGAAGAAAAGTGATTAAGTTTACCAGTTTAGCTTTAATGATACTTGCAAGTTTGGCTATTGTTCAGTTTTTTGTCATGCTTATTTTTGGCTCTGTAATTGCAAAAGATTTAGCATTGTTTAATGATGCATATCATGGCGCTGATAGGATAATTTTATTTGATCCAAGTGCATATGGTACAAATGAATATTCGTGGCTAAGGCTGCTTGGCTTTACTGATCTAAAAAGCTATAAGTTTGGGCTATTTGAATTTTTTAACGTACGAAGTTTTATTCATGAACCGTCACTAGCGCTTTCAATTTTTTATCTGCCAGTAGTTGCGACGCTCGTTACAAAGTGTAGTAGCAGATTTGTCAGTGCAGTAATTCTAGTTTTTTGTTTGCTCACATTTTCATGGGGTATTTATCTTGCGCTGGCTATAGCTGTTATTATTAAATCAATAATGAGCATTAGGAAAAGATTTCCATTGATGATATTTTCTTTTGTATTTATAGCTCTTTTATTTATATATATATTTATACCGCCTGATGTTGCGTATCAGTTTGATGTGGATAAGGAGGTGAAATTCGAATCAAACCTTGGGCGGTTGATGGTGATTTCATATGCGCTGCACAAAGAGCCGCAATTGGTGTTTGGAAATTCGGATTTAATTCGAGCCCCGTTGGGAATGATGACATACTCTTTCTATTATGGGGGGGCGGTTTTGTTTGGAGCTTGTTGTGTTTTGTTTTTTAAAATAATTAAATGGGCTTCAAATATTAATAAGATGCATGGAAGTCAAAAGATTGGCGTCGCAATGCTTATGTCATATTTGATGCAAGTTTTGATTTTTAACGAATATGGATTAATAACACCGATAGGGATTATTACGTTGGGATTGTTATATCGATATTTAGGCGATCAATATCGATAAGGGTAGCAATTTTGGATGTCTATTTTTGCGTAGTTAACTATGGCT
>Ga0228700_1000645_pt1 | contig 28959 bp, 23 predicted proteins | sample McNCre317_Aug_MG_FD_178019 | JGI IMG/M metagenome (GOLD analysis project Ga0228700, IMG submission 178019) | Freshwater microbial communities from McNutts Creek, Athens, Georgia, United States - 3-17_Aug_MG | ecosystem: Environmental > Aquatic > Freshwater > Creek | place: USA: Georgia...
TGGTGTTTGGTTCGGGCGAGGTGAACCCACGTTACCCCGAGGCGCCAGTGGTGCCGTACACCGTGCTCATCAACCCTGTACTCACGCCCATTGGGGATGAGGAAGAAGAGGGCTGGGAAGGTTGTTTATCCGTGCCGGGCTTGCGTGGTGTGGTGCCGCGTTTCAAGCGTTTGCGCTACCAAGGTTTTGATGACAAAGGCCAGCCGATTGACCGCACAGTCGAGGGCTTTCATGCGCGGGTGGTGCAACACGAATGCGACCACCTGATAGGCGTGCTGTACCCCATGCGTGTGCGCGACTTCTCGCGGTTTGGTTACACCGAGGTTTTGTTTCCGGGGCTGAGTGATACGGACGATTAAGCGTCTAGCAAACGTTCCATCAAATGCTGGCGGAAATCGCGCATGCTTGGAATAAACATGTAAATGGTTAGAAGTTCTGCGGAATGGTGGTAAACCACGTAAGCGTTTTTGTACTGATATTTTTTGAATCCTGTAAAACCAGTACCGTTAAGTTCAGGAATGTTGCTGCCAAGATTGGGGTCTAGCGCTAGTTTTTTGATTTTGCTTTGCCACTCTCTGTTAATGGCTTCCCATGCTTGAACCCCAAATTTATGGGTCACGTAATTTTTGATTCTTCTGTAGTCCATTTGCGCGGATTGAAGGACAACCGCTTTTCGCGCCTGTCCCATGTTCAATCATTCATGGCGTTGAAAAAAGCATCCGCCTCTTGATACTGACCTTGGGCGAGTTCTTTGTTGCCCATTGCAATGAGCTTGAGCAAGGCCATGGTTTCTTGTTGTTGCTCATAGGCCTGAATGTCAAGCACAACCATCTTGGCTTCACCGTTTTGCGTGATGATGAGCGGGTCAGGATTGGTTGCGAAATCTTTGATGATTTCGGCGGCGTGTGACTTCAGATATGAGATGGGCTTGATTTGTTGAGCGAGTGACATAGCAGGCTTAGCAGTAAATTTGAACTAAATATAGACCAAATTTGGTCAATGTCAAGTCCTCATCAAGCCTGCAACGCCGCCAACAACTCCGTCTCAATCTCCAGCTGCGCTTTGTTTTGCTGCAAAGCTGCGCCGTCAATCAAGAAGGTGTCTTCCACGCGTTCTCCCAAGGTGCTGATTTTGGCCAGCAACAAGTTCACCTTGTGGTTGGCCAACACACGCGCCACGCTGTAGAGCAAGCCCACGCGGTCGCTGGCCGAGATGCTGAGCAACCACTTTTGCGCACGTTCGTCAGGCTGCAAGGTCACACGCGGGGCAATGGGGAAACTCTTGACCCGGCGTGACACGCGGCCTTTGCCGACCATTGGTAAAGGTTTGGCTTCGACGATGGTTTCAGTTAAACCCGTCTCCACCATGTTGATGAGGTTGCGGTAGTGCTCTTCAAAATGGCTGCTCACCACTTGGAAGGTGTCTAGCGCGTAGCCGTTGGTGGCGGTGTGCACTTTGGCATCCCAAATGCTGAATCCCGCTTGGTCAAAGTAGCCGCAGATGCGCGCAAACAAATCTGGCTGGTCGGGTGAATACACCATCACCTGCAAGCCTTCGCCCACGGGTGACAAGCGCGCACGCACGGTCACGCCCATGGGTGTGTTTTGTGCTTTGGCAATCGACAAGCTGCGCGAAAGCTGGCGTGTGTGCCAAGCGATGTCAGCCGCATCGTGACGCATGAAGTAGCCCACGTCCAAGGTTTCCCACAAGTCCTTGTGGGCCTCAAAAGGCAGCGCATACAGCGCGAGCATGGTGAGGGCTTCGGTTTTGCGTTGTTCCACTTCGGCGTCTGCATCGGGTGCACGGCCACCTAAAACGCGGGCGGTGTAGCGGTACAAGTCTTCCAACAGCTTGCCTTTCCAGGCATTCCACACTTTGGGGCTGGTGCCGCGAATGTCGGCTACGGTGAGCAAATACAACGCGGTGAGGTTGCGCTCGTTGCCCACGCGTTTGGCGAAGGCTTGAATCACATCGGGGTCGCTCAGGTCTTGTTTTTGGGCAACGTTGCTCATGGTCAAGTGTTCGCCCACCAAGAACTCAATGAGTTTGGCGTCGTCTTTGCTCAAGGCATGGTCGCGTGCAAATTTACGCACTTCACCACGACCCAGCTGCGAGTGGTCGCCGCCACGGCCTTTGGCGATGTCGTGGAACAAGGCCGCTGCGTACAAAATCCAAGGCTTGTCCCAACCCGCAGCGAGTTGCGAGCAAAACGGGTATTCATGCGCATGCTCGGCCATGAAGAAGCGGCGCACATTGCGCAGCACCATCAAGATGTGTTGGTCTACGGTGTAGACATGGAACAGGTCATGCTGCATCTGGCCCACGATGCGGCGGAAGGGCCACAGGTAGCGGCCCAGCACCGATGTTTGGTTCATCAAACGCACGGCATGTGTCATGCCGCTGGGGGCTTGCAAGATGCGCATGAACATCTCGCGGTTCACACGGTCAGCGCGGAATTTTCCATCCATCAAGCTGCGTGCGTTGTAGAGCGCACGCAGGGTGCGGGCCGAGAGGCCGCTGATGCCCACGGTGGATTCGTACAACCAGAAGGTTTCCAAAATCGCGTGGGGGTTGTTCACATACACATCGTCGCTGGTCACCTCCAACATGCCTGCTTTGTCGGCAAAGCGTTCGTTGATGGGGTGCAGAACTTGGGTGTTGCCGTTCAAGCGTTCTTCGATGTTGAGCAACAAAATTTGGTTGAGCTGCGTGACCGCTTTGGCGGCCCAGTAATAGCGTTTCATCAACGCTTCGCTGGCCGCACGTGCGTTGAGCGTGCCGTCTTTTTCTACGCCTAGCCCTAAGCTTTGCGCGACCGCATGTTGCAAGTCAAACACCAAGCGGTCTTCGCGGCGTTTGGCCGCGAGGTGCAATCGTGTGCGAATGAGCGCCAAGGCATCTTCGTTGCGTTTGAGTTGCTTGACTTCAAACTCGGTCGCCAAGCCTTTGCGGCCCAAGTTTTCCCAACTGGTACCCAAGCCCGCTGCTTTGGCCACCCAGAGCACCACTTGCAAATCGCGCAGGCCACCGGGTGACTCCTTGCAGTTGGGTTCGAGCGAGTAGGGCGTGTTTTCAAACTTGGCGTGGCGTTGGCGCATCTCGGCGGTCTTGGCCACAAAGAACGCCTTGGGGTCGAGCGCCATCGCGTAGTGCTTTTGGAAGGTTTTGAAAAGCTTGACGCTGCCCACCAAAAAGCGCGCTTCCAACAACGAGGTTTGCACGGTGATGTCGGCCGAGGCTTCTTGCACACACTCGGTCACGGTGCGCACGCTGGAGCCAATTTCTAGACCTGTGTCCCAGCAACTGCCGATGAACTTTTCAATCTGGGCTTTGAGGGCGTCGTCCTTCTCGGGCGAGGTGCCATCGGGCATGAGCAACAGCACATCGACGTCTGAGTAGGGGTACAACTCGCCACGGCCATAGCCGCCCACAGCGGCCAAGCAGAAGTTGTGGTCAAAACCCGCAGCGTCCCACAAGGTGCGCAAGGTGTCGTCGGTCATGCTGCACAACTTGTGCAGCAGCGTCTTCACACTACGCGGCGTGGTGGAGCTGGACGCGGCCAGCAGCAATGCCGCCTTGTCCTTTCGGTAAAGGTTGGCCAAGGCGTTCATCGCAGGGTGCTTAACAGCAGGTGGTGGTCACGAAGTCAGGCAGGGCGGGACTGCCGTCTGAGAGGGTCAACACTTCGTAGCCGGTGTCGGTCACGAGGATGGTGTGTTCCCATTGGGCTGACAACGAGTGGTCGCGTGTGACGATGGTCCAACCGTCGCCCAACTCTTTGATGTCTTTTTTGCCCGCGTTGATCATGGGTTCGATGGTGAAGGTCATGCCGGCTTGCAGCGTCTCACCTGTGCCGGGCTTGCCGTAGTGCAGCACTTGTGGTTCTTCGTGGAAGACCTGACCAATGCCGTGGCCACAAAACTCGCGCACCACGGAGAAGCCGTGGCTCTCAGCAAAGCGTTGAATCGCAAAACCAATGTCGCCCAAACGTGCACCGGGCTTGACCTTGACGATGCCATGCCACATGGCTTCGTAGGTCAGTTTGGACAAACGCTTGGCCGCAATCGACGTTTCGCCCACCAAGAACATGCGGCTGGTATCGCCATGCCAACCGTCTTTGATGACGGTGATGTCGATGTTGACTGAGTCGCCTTTTTTCAGCGGCTTGTCATTGGGAATGCCGTGACACACCTGATGGTTGATCGACGTACAGATTGACTTGGGGTAAGGATTGGTGCCCGATGGGTCGTAGTTCAGTGGGGCAGGGATGGCTTTTTGCACATCCACGATGTAGTCGTGGCAGAGCTTGTCGAGTTGGTTGGTTGTCACACCGGGCACCACGTGCGGGGTGATGAAATCGAGTACTTCGGAGGCCAGTTTGCCCGCGATACGCATGCCTTGTGCGCCTTGGGCGTCTTTGATGGAAATGGTCATGGGCTGGATTATCCCATCCGTGGCAAAACACCTGTTTCTGGCTGTGAATTGTGTACAAAACGCCTTCGGTAGCCACGTAAAATCCAACCTTTGCCGACCAGCCCCAGTCAGCGGCCCGGCTCGATTCGATTTCCGTCTTTTTCTCAAGGCTCCCTCGTGTCCCTGCACATCAGCATTTTCGAAGGCGGCAACGCCCTCAGCGATTTCCGTGTTCAACAGCTCTTGCCCCGTTTGGCGGCAATCTCTCCGCAAATCCAAGGCCTGAGTGCCCGCTTTGTACATTTGGCCGCGACCGAGGCCGCATTGGATGCCGCGCAGCAGCAAACACTGGCTGCTTTGCTGACCTACGGCGAACCCGCACACACCGCCCCTGCAGGCACCTTATTGGTGGTCACGCCACGTTTTGGCACGGTGTCGCCTTGGGCATCCAAAGCCACCGACATTGCGCACAACTGCGGTTTGCAGCTCAAGCGCATTGAGCGCATCACCGAGTTCCACATCCAGCTCAAAGACGGCTTGCTGAGCAAAGCCACGCTCACGCCCGAGCAACTGGCTGCTGTGGCCGATGTGTTGCACGACCGCATGACCGAGTCGGTCATGCGCACACGCGACGAGGCACTGGGCTTGTTCACCGAGTTGCACCCTGCACCGATGGAGCAAGTGGATGTGCTCCAAGGTGGCGAGGCCGCTTTGCAAGACGCCAACAAGCGCTGGGGCTTGGCCTTGGCCGAGGATGAGATTGCGTATTTGGTGAACGCCTTCACACAGCTCAAGCGCAACCCCACCGATGTGGAGCTGATGATGTTCGCGCAGGCCAATAGCGAACACTGCCGCCACAAGATTTTCAATGCCGAGTTCACCATCGACGGCGAAGCGCAATCACACAGCCTGTTTGGCATGATTCGCCACACCGAAAAAACCAGCCCGCAATACACGGTGGTGGCGTATTCGGACAACGCTTCCATCATGGAAGGCCACCAAGTCGAGCGCTTTTTGGCCACCAACAATGGCAAAGACCTCCCTCAGTACGGGAAAGTGTCCGCCACCAACCATGTGTTGATGAAGGTCGAAACCCACAACCACCCCACCGCCATTTCGCCATACCCAGGCGCTTCCACCGGCAACGGCGGCGAGATTCGTGACGAAGGTGCGACAGGCCGTGGCTCCAAGCCCAAGGCAGGTATGTCTGGCTTCACCGTGTCAAAGCTGTGGGACAGCAAGTTGGGCCGTCCCTCGCACATGGCCAGCCCCTTGCAAATCATGACCGAAGGCCCCTTGGGCGGCGCGGCGTTCAACAACGAGTTCGGCCGTCCTAACCTGACCGGCTACTTCCGCGAGTACGAGCAAGAGGTGGCCGGCGTGACACGCGGCTACCACAAGCCCATCATGATTGCAGGCGGTTTGGGCGTGATTGACAGCGAACAAACCAAGAAGATTGAGTTCCCCGCAGGCACCTTGCTGATTCAACTCGGCGGCCCCGGCATGCGCATTGGCATGGGCGGCGGCGCAGCCAGCTCGATGGCCAGCGGCACCAACGCGGCAGAGTTGGACTTTGATTCGGTGCAACGCGGCAACCCCGAAATTGAGCGCCGTGCACAAGAGGTCATCAACCATTGCTGGGCGCAGGGCAAGGCCAACCCTATCCTCGCCATTCACGACGTGGGTGCGGGCGGTTTGTCCAACGCCTTCCCAGAGCTGACCAACGATGCAGGCCGTGGCGCACGCTTTGATTTGCGTGCTGTGCCGCTCGAAGAATCAGGCTTGGCCCCTAAAGAAATTTGGTCCAACGAAAGCCAAGAGCGATACGTGATGGCAATTGCGCCAGAGTCACTCGAACAATTCAAAGCCTTCTGCGAGCGCGAGCGTTGTCCGTTTGCGGTGGTGGGGGTCGCCACCGAAGAGCGTCACCTGACCGTTGCCAATGAAGATGTCACGGTGGCCCATCATGCAGGCGCGACTGCAGAGGCTGCAGTCAACATGCCCATGAACGTGTTGTTGGGCAAACCACCCAAGATGCACCGCGATGTGACGCGTGTGGTGCGCAACAGCGCCCCCATGGACCTCACAGGCGTGAGCTTGCAAGAAGCCGTCATCAACGTGTTGAGCCACCCGACCGTGGCCAGCAAACGTTTCCTCGTCACCATCGGCGACCGCGCCGTGGGCGGCTTGACGCACCGCGACCAAATGGTGGGCCCATGGCAAGTGCCGGTGGCCGATGTGGCCGTGACCTTGGCCGATTACCAAAGCTTCGCGGGTGAAGCCATGAGCATGGGCGAGCGCACACCGCTTGCGTCGCTCGACGCGCCCGCATCAGGCCGCATGGCTGTGGCAGAGGCTATCACCAACTTGTTGGCGGCTCCGTTTGAGTTGCCACGCGTCAAGCTCAGCGCCAACTGGATGGCCGCTTGCGGTGAGCCGGGTGAAGACGCTGCTTTGTACGACACCGTCAAAGCTGTTGGGCTGGAGCTGTGCCCAGCCTTAGGCATTTCCATCCCCGTGGGCAAAGACAGTTTGTCGATGCGCACGCAGTGGGCTGAAAACGGCGAGACGAAAAAAGTCACTTCGCCTGTGAGCCTGATCATCAGCGCGTTTGCGTCCATCGCCGATGTGCGCGGCACGCTCACGCCGCAGCTCAACAACACCGACGACACCACCTTGGTGTTGGTGCAGTTGGGTGAGGGCAAGCGCCGCATGGCGGGCAGCATCTTGGGCCAAGTGCTGAATCAAGCAGGCGACCAAGTGCCAGACCTCGACGACGCGCAAGACTTGGTCAAGCTCGTCAACGCTGTCAATGCGTTGCGTGCGCAAGGCAAAATTTTGGCGTACCACGACCGCAGCGATGGTGGCCTGATGGCCGCTGTGTGCGAAATGGCCTTTGCGGGCCAAGTGGGTGTGGCGCTGAATGTGGACATGCTCATCACCGAAGGTGACGGCATCAGCGACAGCCGTGCTGAATACGGCGACACCAAAAACTGGGCTTCACAGGTAAGCGCCCGTCGCGAAGAGCTGACGCTGCAAGCCTTGTTCAACGAAGAGCTGGGCGTGGTGCTGCAAGTGCGCACGTCTGAGCGTAACGAGGTGATGCAAACCTTGCGTGAGCATGGCCTGTCCAAACACAGCCATTTTGTGGGCAAAACACGTCCACCGTCTTCAGAAATAGACAAAGGCAAGGGTGAGATCAGCGTTTGGCGCGACACCAAAGAAGTGTTCGTGGCCAAGCTGGCCGACCTGCACCAAGTGTGGGACAGCGTGAGCTGGAAAATTTGCCAACAGCGCGACAACCCCGCGTGTGCCGATGCCGAACACGCAGCTGCTGGCAACCCCAGCGACCCCGGTATGCATGTGCATTTGCCAGCCGGTATCACCGACAACGTGGCAGCCCCCTTCATCAACGTGGGCGTCAAACCCAAAGTGGCCGTTTTGCGCGAGCAGGGCGTCAACTCGCACGTTGAGATGGCCTATGCGTTTGCAGAAGCCGGCTTTGACGCCTACGACGTGCACATGACCGACCTGCAAACAGGCCGCGCCAAGCTGCAAGACTTCAAAGGCTTGGTGGCTTGCGGTGGCTTCAGCTACGGCGACACCTTGGGCGCTGGCATTGGCTGGGCGCGTAGCATCACCTTCAACCCTGTGCTGTCAGCGCAAATGCAGCAGTTCTTTGCACGCACCGACACCTTTGGCTTGGGCGTGTGTAACGGCTGTCAAATGTTTGCTGAGCTGGCCGACATCATTCCTGGTGCTCAACACTGGCCACGCTTCACCACCAACCAAAGCGAGCGCTTTGAAGCGCGTTTGAGCATGGTGGAAGTGTTGGATTCGCCTTCACTGTTCTTTGCAGGCATGGCCGGCGCGCGTTTGCCGATCGCCGTGGCGCACGGTGAAGGCTTTGCCAATTTCAGCCAACGTGGCAATGCAGCCAAAGCTTTGCCCGCCATGCGCTTTGTCGACAACCACGGCGCAGCCACTGAAGCCTATCCGTTCAACCCCAACGGCAGTGCAGGTGGCTTGACCTCCGTCACCACAGCAGACGGCCGCTTCACCGCCATGATGCCGCACCCCGAGCGCGTGTTCCGCAACGTGCAGATGAGCTGGACCGATTTGGCCGCTTCGGGTGGCGTGGATGCGTTCAGCCCTTGGATGCGTATGTGGCGCAATGCGCGTCAATGGGTTGGTTAATGCATTTGCTCCACGCATCAAAAAACCGCAGTCTAGGCTGCGGTTTTTTTTCTTATGGGCGCGTTTTGTAAAACGTGATCGGCGATTCGGCCATTTCTTTCACACGCTGATTAAGCACAGACTTTTTCATCTTGCCCACCACATGCATTTCGCACGGTTTGCAGTCAAAGCGCAGGGTGAGTTTTTCGCTGCCGTTGATGAGCATCAGTGGCTCGGCTTTGACCGTGCCTTGCACACCGGTGACGCCCTTGGCTTGCTTAGGGCACAGGCTCATGCTGAAGCGCACGCAGTGTTTGGTGATCATCAAGCTGGCTTCACCCAACTCTTCGTGGCTCTCATACGCAGCTTCAATCACTTTCACGCCGTGCTTGGCGTAGAAGTCGTGCGCTTTTTGGTTGTAGACGTTGGCCAGATACGTGAGCGAATCTTCGGGGTAGCTCACAGGTGGCTCAACGGCGGCGGTGCGTTGAGGGCGGTCGTAAGCCTTTAAACGTGCAAGTTCCAAGGCAGCAACGGCATCACGACGCAAAGCATTGAGTGACGAGGCCGGTACAAACCAAGGCTGGCTGATATTGATTTGCAGGTTGAGCACTTCAAACACGGTTGCGCCAAATTTGCTCAGGTGCTCGCGCAGGCTGGCATCGTTGCGCACCGCGTCTTTGGCGAGTTCTTTGGGACAGGCAAGGGTGACGCTAGCCGTGTGACCTTCTTCGTCGGTGAGCTTGAGCTCAAAGCCTTTTGGCGTTTCAGCCAACTCGGCCCACACACCGATGCGGCGCTCGCTCGATGTTTTTTCAAGACCACGCACCCAATCCATGTCGCGGTTGCGGTTGATGACCATACCTGCGCGCAAATCGCGAAAGCCTTCAATTGGGTCTTTGGGGTACAAGCGCCACACGCCTTTTTTGGGGCTGGGCTCTGCGCGGTTGATGGCCACGCCCACCAGTTCTTTTTGCAGATCGTAGTAGCACAGGCCATCGCCGTTGTGTAGCACAGCAGCTTTGTCGTAGGGCTGAACGTCCAGCCAATTCGGGCCTGTGCCCATTACTTCGCCCAACACAATGCCTGGGTTCTTGGGCGAGTCAAAGGCGCCGATATCTTCTTTGCGGCCTTGCACAAAGTAGTCGGTGAATTCGCGGTTGAAGTTTTGCTCGGGGTTGGGCGTGAAATACAGCGTGGTGTTGCCACTCGATGCGCGGCTGAGTGGTGGACGCTTAGGGTCGGCCGAGTATTGGCGCGCTTCAATCAGCTCATCTATCAACACGCGGTAGTGGCCGGTGATGTTCTTCACATAGGCCATGTCTTTGTAGCGGCCTTCAATTTTGAAGCTGCGCACACCCGCATCGACCAAGGCGGCGAGGTTCTCGCTTTGGTTGTTGTCTTTCATCGAGAGCACGTGTTTGTCGTGGGCGATGAATCGACCTTGGGCATCGGTGACGTGATAGGGCAGGCGACAGGCTTGGCTGCAGTCGCCACGGTTGGCGCTGCGGCCTGTGTGCGCATGGCTGATGTAGCACTGCCCGCTGTAGGCCACGCACAAAGCACCGTGCACAAAGAACTCCAGCTTGCAGCGGTCCATGTCCAGCACATCGTGGATGGCTTTGATTTGCGGCAGCGTCAGCTCGCGCGCCAACACAATTTGTGAGAAGCCCACGTCTTGCATGAACTTCGCTTTCTCGGGAGTGCGAATGTCGGTTTGTGTGCTGGCGTGCAGTTGGATAGGTGGCAAGTCCATTTCCAAAAACGCCATGTCTTGCACGATGAGCACATCGGCACCTGCGCGGTACACATCCCACGCCATTTTTTGCGCGTCTTCTAGCTCGTCGTCGCGCAAGATGGTGTTGAGGGTGATGAAGATTTTGCTGTTGAAGCGGTGTGCCTCTGTGCACAAGCGTTCAATGTCTTGCAGCGTGTTGGTGGCACTGGCTCGTGCACCAAAGGCAGGGGCGCCGATGTACACCGCGTCTGCGCCGTGGTGAATGGCAGCAATGCCAATGTCGGCATCACGCGCGGGGGCAAGCAGTTCGAGTTGGTGGTTGAGCAAGGACATGGCTTGAATTATCTAGAAAAACAAAAGCGGCCCGAAGGCCGCTGTGTGCATAGAGCGAAGGCGAATTACTCGACCTTGGCTTTGGCGCGCAGTTCTTGTTGGAACGTGGCCATGCGTTGTTGTGTCATTTGTTGCACGATTTGTGGCTTCACGTCTTCCAATGCTGGCAGCTGGGCTTCACGCACGTCATCCAAGCGAATGATGTGGAAACCAAATTGGCTCTGCACAGGGCCAGACACTTGGCCTTTGTTCAAAGCGACCATGGCGTCAGAGAACTCTTTGACGTAGTTGCCAGGTGCCGCCCAATCGAGGTCCCCACCGTTGGCACCAGAGCCTGGGTCCTTGGATTGTTTTTTTGCGATATCTTCAAACTTGCCGCCTTTTTTCAGGCTGGCGAGGATGGCTTCGGCTTGCTCTTTGGTTTCCACCAAGATATGACGCGCACGGTACTCTTTGCCACCGTTGGCTGCCACGAACTTGTCGTATTCGGCTTGCACGTCAGCATCGGTCACAGCAGAAGTCTTTTGGAATTCGGCGAACAGCTCGCGAATCAAAATAGTTTGACGGGCCAGCTCGATTTGAGCTTTGTACTCAGGCGTGGCATCCAAGCCGCGCTTTTGCGCTTCTTGCATGAAGATTTCACGGGCGATGACTTCTTCTTTGATTTGGGCTTCGACTTCGGGCGTCATGGGGCGGCCAGAGCGAGCGACTTGCTGAGCCAAGGCTTCAGCGCGGCTGGTCGGTACTGCTTTGCCGTTGACGATGGCGATGTTTTGCGCGTGAGCGCCCATGCTAAAGCCTGCGAACGCAGCGGCTGCAACAGCGGTCCAAATCATTTGTTTTTTCATGTCAGGTCTCAGGGGTTTTCTATGACTTCAATGGCCAAGGCATGCAAACCTTGATCTATATATTCCTGCAACGCATCATACACAAGGCGATGCCTTGCCACGCGTGATTTGCCTGTAAAAAGTGGGCTCTGAATGCGTACTCGAAAATGGGTACCCAAGCCACTGCCATTCGCGCCTGCATGACCCGCATGGGCCGCACTTTCGTCTAAAACTTCGACAAAAACGGGGTTTAAGCGCTCTTGTAATCGCTGTGTCAGCGCTTGTGCGGTGATATTCACGACTGGTCCTCTGACTGCTCTTTGATGAAGCGACTCATGTAGACGCCTTGCGCCACGACAAACACCAACATCAAGCCCAAACCACCAAAGAGTTTGAAACTCACCCAGGTGTCGGTGTCAAAGTGGTTGGCCACCCAAATGTTGATGCAGCCCATGACGGCAAAGAAGCATGCCCAGCTGTGCAACAACACTCCCCAAGCGTGTGCAGGCAACTCCACTTGTGCGCCCATGAGTTGCTGGATGAAATTGCGCTTGAACACAAAGTGACCGACCCACAAAGCACTGCCCATCAACCAGTACAAGACGGTGGGCTTCCACTTGATGAAGGTTTCGTCTTGGGTGAGCAGCGTGGCGCCGCCAAACACCACGATGACGCCAAGGCTGACCCATTGCATGGGCTCTACAAAACCATTTTTGTAACGCAAATAGCCAATTTGAACCAAGGTGGCGGCAATGGCCACAGCCGTGGCGGCCATGATGCCCCACGCTTTGTACGTGCCAAAAAACAAGAGGATGGGGAAGAAGTCGAGCAGTAATTTCATAAACGCTTTATTTGTTAGGCACGAAGTCTAACGAAGCCGAGTTCATGCAGTAGCGCAAGCCGGTGGGGGCAGGGCCGTCGTTGAACACATGGCCCAAGTGCGCACCGCATTGGCTGCACACCGTTTCCACGCGCACCATGCCGTGGCTGGTGTCGCGGTGCTCGGTAATGGCTTCTTCGCTGACTGCGGTGTGAAAGCTGGGCCAGCCGCAGCCGGCATCAAACTTGGTCGACGCATCAAACAGTTTGGCGTCACAACAAATGCAGTGGTAGCTGCCAGGCTGCCAATGGTCTTCGTATTTACCGGTGAACGGGCGCTCGGTGGCGGCCTTGCGTGTGACATCAAAGGCCACAGGTTCGGCATTTTTAGCGGCCAGCAGGTCGCGCCATTCTTGTTCGGTTTTTTCGAGGGTCATGAGGAGCAGCTGATTTCAATGGATGAGGCCCATTCTGGCGCAAGGCCTGCCCAGGCTTCGTAGGTGGGGTGTTCGTCAAAGGGAGCGTGCAGCACTTGCAACAGGTCTTGCACCATCGCAAAGTTGCCTGCTTTGGCTTGGCGAATGGCCAGCTCGCCCAAGTGGTTGCGCAAGATGTATTTGGGATTGGTACGCAGCATGGCGTCGCCTGTGGTTTGGCGGTTGGCCGCGCCTAAGCGCTCTAGGTAGCGCGTGCACCACGCATCAAACACCTCGCGGTGCAGGAACAAGTCGCGCACAGGTTCAAACGCGTGGGGGCTGTAGGCTGATTCGCGCACGGCCACGCTCAAGCGCCGCCAAAACACGGTGTAGTCCACACGGTCTTGTTGCAAGGCTTGCAGCAGGTCTTCCACCAAAGCACGGTCGCCCTCGTGTGTGTCGCTGAGGCCCAACTTGTGGCGCATGACTTGGTCCATGGCGCTCGGGAAAGTTGCTTTGTAACTCTCTAGCGCAGCCAAAGCTGGGGCTTGCTCGTCGATGAGTGGCATCAAGGCTTGACCGAGGCAGAACAAGTTCCAGTAGGCGATTTGCGGTTGCCGCGCATAGGCATAGCGGCCTTGGTGGTCGGAATGGTTGCAAATGTGGTTGGCGTTAAAACCGTCTAAGTATTGAAACGGGCCGTAGTCGAGCGTGAGGCCGAGCACGCTCATGTTGTCGGTGTTCATCACGCCGTGGCAAAAGCCCACGGCTTGCCATTGCGCCATCAAGTGGGCGGTGCGTTGGGTGACCTCGTGCAGCAAGGCCACATACCGCTCAGAGCCTGCTTTGTCTTGCAATGCAGAGACATGTGCGGTCACCACGTGGTCAGCCAAGGCGCGCAGCTCATCGGTTTGGCCGTTGGATGCGAAATGCTCAAAGTGGCCAAAGCGCACAAAGCTTGGCGCCACGCGCGTGACCACGGCGGCCGTTTCTACCTCTTCACGGCGTACATGGGCGGGTGAGCCTGTGACGCACAGCGCACGCGTAGTGGGAATGCCTAAGCCATGCATGGCTTCGCTGGCCAAAAATTCACGAATGCTGGAACGCAACACCGCACGGCCATCGCCACGGCGAGAGTAGGGCGTGGGGCCTGCGCCTTTGAGCTGCAACTCTTGCAAGCCGTGAGGCGTTTGAAGTGCGCCAAGGTTCAAAGCGCGGCCATCGCCCAGCTGGCCTGCCCATTGCCCAAATTGATGACCGCTGTAAACGCTGGCGTAAGTGGGGCCAGTCGCGGGCAGCGCATTGCCCGTGAGCAAATCCAGCGCCTCTTGTTGTTGCCAAAGGTCCGCAGGCAAACCCAGCTCGGCCCGCAACGCTTCGTTACAACCCACCCAATGGGCGGCAGGTAAAGGCGTGGGCTCGGTGGGTGTGGCAAACGTGGCACCCAGCGAAGCAAAGCCTGCATCAGACGTGTTGAGCCACGCAAGGTTGGCGCTCGGTGCGGCAGGGTGATGAAACATGACAGGCATTGTCTCGGGTTATCCATAGGCAGGTTTTTTGTGGGCTTTCCCGAAAAATGCACAAACACTTGGCACAATACGCAAAAAAGCACGATCGTGCGAAAATTTAAAACAATGAGGAGACACCATGCTAGGACTAATGCAAGACCAACCGCTGTTGATTTCAAACCTGATTGAGTTCGCAGACAAACACCACAGCGACAGCGAAGTGGTGTCGCGCCGTGTGGAAGGCGACATCCACCGTTACACCTGGTCCGATGTGGCGCGCCGTTCGCGCCAAGTAGCCAATGCACTCGACGGTATGAAACTGGGCTTCAGCGACCGCGTGGCCACCATCGCTTGGAACGGCTATCGCCACCTAGAGCTGTACTTTGGCGTCAGCGGCTCGGGTCGCGTGCTGCACACCATCAACCCACGTTTGCATCCAGAGCAAATTGCGTGGATTGCCAACCATGCCGAAGACCAAGTGCTGTGCTTTGACATGACGTTTTTGCCCATCATTCAAGCCGTGCACAGCAAATGCCCAACGGTCAAGAAATGGGTGGCCATGTGCGATGCAGACAAACTGCCTGCCGACACCGGCATTCCCAACCTCATCAGCTACGAAGCTTGGATGGGTAACCAAAGCACCACTTACCAATGGCCGGTGTTTGATGAAAACACGGCGTCGAGCATGTGCTACACCAGCGGCACCACAGGCAACCCCAAAGCCGCGCTGTACAGCCACCGTTCCACCACCTTGCACGCCTACGCGGCTGCGCTGCCCGATGTGATGTGCATCTCAGCCCGCGATTCGATCTTGCCCGTGGTTCCTATGTTTCACGTCAACGCTTGGGGCATCCCGTACAGCGCTGCACTCACCGGCGCCAAGCTGGTGTTCCCAGGCCCCGGCATGGACGGCAAATCGGTTTACGAGATGATTGAGAACGAAGGCGTCACCTACGCTGCTGGTGTGCCCACGGTATGGCAAATGTTGCTGGGGCACATGAAGCCCCATGGTTTGAAGTTCTCCACCTTGAAGCGCACCGTCATTGGCGGCTCGGCTTGCCCACCCGCCATGATTGATGCGTTCCGTGAGGACTACGGTGTCGAGGTCTTGCACGCCTGGGGCATGACCGAACTCAGCCCCTTGGGCACCTTGTGTACCTTGAAGAACAAGCACCTCAAGCTACCCAAAGAGCAACAAATGAAATTGCTGCTCAAGCAAGGCCGTGCCATTTATGGCGTGGACATGAAAATCGTCAACGACGCAGGCGACGAGCAGCCGCATGACGGCAAAGCCTATGGCGACTTGCTGGTCAAAGGCCCTTGGGTGGTGGCCAATTACTACAAAGGTGAGGGCGATCCGCTGGTCACCGACAAAGACGGCCAACGCTGGTTTCCTACAGGCGACGTGGCCACCATCGACGCCAATGGTTTCATGCAAATCACCGACCGCAGCAAAGACGTCATCAAGTCGGGCGGCGAGTGGATCAGCTCGATTGACATTGAAAACATCGCCGTGGCACACCCCGCTGTGGCGATGGCTGCGTGCATTGGTGTGCCTCACCCCAAGTGGGACGAGCGCCCCATCGTGGCCGTGGTGAAAAAGCCAGACGCACAGGTGAGCCGCGAAGAACTCTTGGCCTTCTACGAAGGCAAAACCGCCAAATGGCAAATTCCAGACGACGTGGTGTTTGTGGATGCCATACCAATCGGTGCCACCGGCAAGATGCTCAAAACCAAATTGCGCGAACAGCTCAAAGACTACAAGCTGCCAAGCGCCTAACTAACCCCATCAGTTTTCATAAGGAAATGCAATGAGTGCAGACTACCAAGTACACGGCGATGTGGCCGTGATTACCTTGAACAACCCGCCCGTCAACGGCATGGGACTTGAAACACGCCGCGCGTTGGTGGCGGGCATTGCGCAAGCGCAAGCCGATGCCGCTGTCAAAGCCGTGGTCATCACGGGCCACGGCAAAGCGTTTTCGGGTGGTGCGGATGTGCGTGAATTTGGTTCGCCCAAAGCCTTCCAAGAGCCTAATTTGTTGAGCGTGATTGCTTGCGTAGAAAACTGCAACAAGCCTGTGGTGGCTGCCATGCACACCGTGGTGATGGGGGGAGGTCTTGAGTTGGCACTGGGTTGCCATTACCGCATTTGCGCACCCGGCACCAGCATCAGCATGCCTGAAGTCAAACTGGGCCTCATCCCCGGCGCAGGCGGCACGCAACGTTTGCCACGAGCCTTGGGCGTCGAGCCCGCGTTGAACATGATCGTGAGCGGCGAGGCGATCAAGAGCGACATGCTCAGCATGCTGCCCGGTCAAAAACTGTTTGACCAAATGGCCATGTCGCCCAAGAGCCTGATGGACGAGGCCATTGCCTACGCCCGCGAAGTGGCCAATGTGCGCCCATTACCCAAAGTCCGCGACCTGCCATGCAAACACCCTATGGGCGACGCGTACTTCCAGTTCGCCCGCAACATGGTCAAAGGCATGGCCAAAAACTACCCCGCACCACCCAAGGCTGTGGATGCAGTGGAGATGGCCACCAAGAAAAAGTTTGACGACGGCATGATGTACGAGCGCGAGCAGTTCATCAACCTCATGTGGACGCCTGAAAGCCGTGCCTTGCGCCACTTGTTTGGCGCACAACGCGCGGCCAGCAAGATTGCCGATGTGCCCGGCGACACGCCGGTGCGCGACATCAAACTGGTGGCTGTCATTGGCGCTGGCACCATGGGCGGTGGCATTGCGATGAACTTCTTGAACGCAGGCATTGCGGTCAAGATGATTGAAACCAAGCAAGAAGCCTTGGACCGTGGCGTGGCCACGATCAAGAAAAACTACGAAGATCGCGTCAAAAAAGGCAAGCTCAAAGAAGACAAAGCTGAGCAGCGCATGGCGCTGCTCAGCACCACGCTGAGCTACGACGACATCAAAGATGCCGACCTCGTGATTGAGGCTGTATTTGAAGACATGGGCGTCAAAGAAGCGGTGTTCAAACAACTCGATGCGGTGATGAAGCCGGGCGCAATATTGGCGTCCAACACCTCCACCTTGGACCTCAACAAAATTGCCCACTTCACCAAGCGCCCGCAAGACGTGGTGGGCTTGCACTTCTTCAGCCCAGCCAACGTGATGAAGCTGCTCGAAGTGGTGCGCGGCAAAGACACCGCCAAAGACGTGCTGGCCACTGCCATGGATGTGGCTAAGAAAATCAAGAAGATTGCCGTGCTCTCAGGCGTGTGCGATGGCTTCATTGGCAACCGCATGATTGATCAATACGGTCGCCAAGCCGGTTTCTTGCTGGACGAAGGCTGCACTCCTGCGCAGGTGGACCGCGCGATTGAGAAGTTTGGCTGGGCCATGGGTCCGTTCCGCATGGGTGACTTAGCAGGCAACGACATTGGCTGGGCCATTCGCAAACGCCAATACGCAGAAAACCCCACACGTCGCTACAGCAAAACCGCCGACCTGTTGTGCGAACAAGGACGCTTCGGTCAAAAGACAGGTGCAGGCTGGTACGACTACAAGCCAGGCAAACGTGATGCGATCCCTAACAAAGAGGTGGAGGCCATGATTGCCAAACACCGCGAATCGCTAGGCATCAAGCCACGCAAAATCAGCGATGAAGAAATCGTGCAGCGCTTGAATTTTGCCTTGGTGAATGAAGCCGCACACATCTTGGAAGAAGGCATTGCCAGCAAGGCCAGCGACATCGACATGGTCTACATCAGCGGTTACGGCTTCCCCATCTACCGCGGTGGCCCCATGAACTATGCCGACGAGTTGGGCCTCTTCAATGTGGTGCAAGCCATGCAGCGCTTTGCCACCAATCCCCACGATGACGCCGAGTTTTGGACGCCAGCACCTTTGCTCGCCAAGCTCGCCGCCGAAGGCAAGACCTTCAACTGAAACAGAATTAAGGAAATCCTATGACCAATGCTGTCATCGTCTCTACCGCCCGCACACCGCTTGCCAAAAGCTGGAAGGGCTCTTTCAACATGACCCACGGCGCGACCTTGGGTGGTCACGTCGTCAAACACGCCATTGCACGCGCCGGCATTGAAGCCGCCGAGGTGGATGACGTCATCATGGGCTGCGCATTGCCCGAGGGCGCAACCGGCACCAACATTGCCCGCCAAATTGCACTCATGGCCGATTGCCCTGTTTCGGTGTCGGGCATGACCATCAACCGTTTTTGCTCTTCAGGCTTGCAAACCATTGCCACTGCTGCGCAACGCATCATTGCGGGCGAGGGCGATGTGTATGTGGCCGGTGGCGTGGAGAGCATCTCGTGTGTGCAACAAGAGATGAACCAACACATGCTGATGGACTTGGCACTCAACAAAAAGAAGCCCGAGATCTACTGGAACATGTTGCAAACCGCTGAACACGTGGCCAAGAAATACAACATCGGCCGTGAAGCCATGGACGAATACGGCGCACGCAGCCAGCAACGCGCGTTTGCCGCGCAGTCGGCAGGCTTGTTTGACGCCGAAATTGCCGCCATCACCGTCAAGGCCGGTATTGCAGACAAGGTGATGGGCTTGATGACCAAACAAGTCACGGTCAGCAAAGACGAGGGCATCCGCGAAGGCTCCACCGTGGAAGCTTTGGCCAACCTCAAGTCCGCCATGCCAGGTGGTTTGATTTCCGCCGGTAACGCCAGCCAGTTCTCAGACGGTGCAGGCGCTTGTGTGGTGATGAGCGAAGAGCTCGCCAGCAAACGCGGCCTGAAGCCCTTGGGCCGCTTCCTCGGCTTTGCTGTGGCGGGCTGCGAGCCCGACGAAATGGGCATTGGCCCTGTGTACGCCATCCCCAAAGTGCTCAACCGTTTGGGCCTGAGCGTGGGTGACATTGACCTGTGGGAACTCAACGAAGCCTTTGCTGTGCAAGTGCTGTACTGCCGCGACAAACTGGGCATTCCTGATGACCGCCTCAACGTCAACGGCGGCGCCATTGCTGTAGGTCACCCTTATGGCGTGAGCGGCCAGCGTTTGGTGGGTCATGCTTTGATTGAAGGCAAACGTCGCGGCGCCAAACGCGTGTGCGTGACCATGTGCATTGGCGGCGGCATGGGCGCTGCTGGTATCTTCGAGGTTCTGTAACTCAGGAGGAGAACATCATGCAAGAAAGCTTTGGCGCCTACATCCCGTTTGTCGACCATCTGGGTTTTGAGATGGTGTTCTTTGACGATGGTTACTCAGAGCTGCGTTACACGCCCGAGCCCGAGCACATGAATTCGTTCAATGTGACGCACGGCGGCGCTGTGATGACGTTCTTAGACGTCACACTGGCTTCTGCGGCGCGTAGTGTGGACCATGGCATGGGTGTCGTGACCATCGAGATGAAAACCTCGTTCATGCAACCGGCCAAAGGTGAGCTCACGGGCAAAGGCCGCTTGATGCATCGCACGGGCAGCATGGCTTTTTGTGAGGGCACCTTGTTGGATGCGCAGGGCAATGTGTGTGCGCATGCGACGGCTACTTTCAAGTACGTCAAGCGTGATGCGGCGCCTACTGAGTTGCATGAGGTGTCTACGGACTAGTTGTTGTGAACTTCCCCTCGTTGGCTTGGGGTTGCGGTATGCCAAGACGGCTTACATCGCTGCGCGACGAATGGCGCCGCCTTGGCATACCGTAACCCCTTCTTTTCTGAGTAGGGTGAGGTTTAAACGCATACCACACCTCTTCAAATCTGTTTTTGGGAGTCGTCTTGAGCTAAGGCAAAATTGCCCGCTTTAGCGAATCGACAGACTGAAAACATGCAAAAAATTACCCGCCAACTGGCGGACGAAATCAAGATTTCCGAAGCTCAAGTGCGCTCTGCGGTTGAGCTACTCGATGGTGGTGCGACCGTGCCCTTCATTGCCCGTTACCGCAAAGAGGTGACAGGCGGTTTGGACGACATTCAGCTGCGCGAACTCGAAGCACGTCTAAGCTACCTGCGTGAGCTAGAAGACCGCCGCGCTGCTGTGATCAAGAGCATTCAAGAACAAGGCAAGCTCACGCCTGAGTTGTTGGCCGCCATTGAAGCTGCGCCCACCAAGCAAGAGCTGGAAGACATTTACTTGCCTTTCAAGCCCAAGCGTCGCACCAAGGGCATGATTGCCAAGGAAGCGGGCTTGGAGCCACTGGCCGACAAGTTGTTTGCTGACCCGACGCTCAACCCGAATGCAGAAGCGGAAGCGTTCATCTTGCCCGCTGGCAAGATTGAAGGGGCCGACTTCACCACTGTTGCGGCCGTGTTGGACGGTGTGCGCGACTTGTTGAGCGAGCGTTGGGCTGAAGACGCGTCGCTGGTTCAATCTTTGCGCGAATGGTTGTGGGCCGAAGGCTTGTTCCGCAGCAAGCTGGCCGCTGGCAAAGACGAAAACAACCCCGATGTGGCGAAGTTTCGCGACTACTTTGATTACGACGAACCCATCGGCCGCGTGCCCTCGCACCGCGCCTTGGCTGTATTCCGTGGCCGTGCGCTGGAAATGCTTGACGCTAAACTGGTGCTGCCCGTCGAACCCGAACCCGGTAAACCCAGCTTGGCCGAAGGCAAGATTGCCTTGCACTTGGGCTGGAGCCACTCCAGCAGGGCAGGGGACGACCTGATTCGCAAATGCGTGGCGTGGACGTGGCGCGTGAAACTCAGCCTCTCGACCGAGCGCGACTTGTTCACCCGCTTGCGTGAAGAGGCCGAGAAAGTGGCCATCAAAGTGTTTGCTGACAACCTGCGCGATTTGCTATTGGCCGCACCGGCTGGCCCGCGCGTGGTGATGGGCCTCGACCCAGGCATCCGCACCGGCGTGAAAGTGGCCGTGGTCGATGCCACAGGCAAGCTGGTGGAAACGTCGACTGTGTACCCACACGAGCCCCGCAAAGATTGGGACGGCTCGCTCTACACCTTGGCCAAGCTGGCCGAGAAACACGGCGTGAACCTGATTGCCATTGGCAACGGCACCGCCAGCCGCGAGACCGACAAACTGGCAGGTGAACTCATCAAACTCATGGCGAAGCATGACGCGAGCAAGGTCATCGACAAAGTGGTGGTGAGCGAAGCAGGTGCGTCGGTATACAGCGCCAGTGAATACGCCAGCCAAGAAATGCCCGATGTGGACGTGAGCTTGCGCGGCGCGGCCAGTATTGCGCGCCGCTTGCAAGACCCCTTGGCTGAGCTGGTGAAGATCGACCCCAAGTCCATCGGCGTAGGCCAGTACCAACACGATGTGAATCAAAGCGAACTCGCCCGAACCCTAGAAGCCGTGGTGGAAGACTGCGTGAACAAAGTGGGCGTGGACTTGAACACCGCCAGCGTGCCCTTGCTCACCCGTGTGTCGGGCCTCTCGACCACCACCGCCAAAGCCGTGGTGCGTTGGCGCGAAGCCAATGGCGCGTTTGCCAACCGTCAGCAGTTGCTCAAGGTCACGGGCCTAGGTGCAAAAACCTTTGAACAAAGCGCGGGCTTCTTGCGCATTCGCGATGGCGACAACCCGTTGGACATGACGGCGGTTCACCCCGAAACCTACCCAGTGGTCGAGCGCATCATGGCGCAAACGGGCAAGCCCGTGGCCGAACTGATGGGCCGCGCTGACATGCTCAAAACTTTGAAGCCCGAGCTGTTTGCCAATGACACCGTGGGTGTGATCACCGTCAAAGACATCTTGAGCGAACTCGAAAAACCAGGCCGCGACCCGCGCCCCGACTTTAAAGTGGCCAAGCTGCAAGACGGAGTGGAAGACATCAAAGACCTGAAGGTCGACATGGTGCTCGAAGGCACGGTCAGCAACGTGGCGGCCTTTGGCGCGTTTGTCGACTTAGGCGTGCACCAAGACGGCCTGATTCATGTGAGCCAACTCAGCAACAAGTTCATCACCGACGCGCGCGAGGTGGTGAAGACCGGCGACATCATCAAGGTGAAAGTGCTGGAAGTGGACGTGGCCCGCAAACGCATCAGCCTGACCATGAAGATGGATGGCGCACCAGCTAAGCGTGATGGCCCACGCGATAACCGTTTTGAGCATACAGGGCGTGACAACCGTCAACGTGGCAGCGGTAGCTACAGCAGTGGCTACACCGCACCGCCGCAACCGGCGGCGGGCTCGGCCATGGCGAGTGCGTTTGCCAAGCTGCAAGGTTTGAAGAAGTAAGTCCAAGGCCGCGCGTTGAAAGCCCTGCACATCTACGCTGGCCCCAAAGCCTTGGCCCACATCGAGGCCAATGGCTTGAAGCCAGAACACATCGGTGTGATTCCCGCTGCGGCGGGTGGGCCCAAGGGTTTGATCCTCGGACCACTGGACCGTTTTTTGTTTGGTGAGTGGTTGCCGCAAAGCACACAGCCTATCGATTTGGTAGGTGCATCCATCGGCGCGTGGCGCATGGCCACGGCGTGTTTGGATAACCCCGTGCAAGGCTTTGATCGCTTGTCGCACGACTACATCCACCAAGACTACAAAGTGCCCGAGGGCCAAAAGCGTCCCAGCGCAAGCCAAGTGAGCGATGAGTTCAGCCAAACTCTGCAAGCGTTTTATGGCGGCCATGTCAGCGAAGTGCTGAACAACCAGCGCTATCGCCTGCATGTGGTGACCTCGCGTGGCAAACACATCCTGCACCGCGAGCACCCGCTGCTCACGCCTTTGGGCTACGCAGGCGCCTACCTATGCAACGCCGTCAAACGCAAAGCCATGGACGCGTGGCTAGAGCGTGTGGTGTTCTCTAGCCGTGGCGAACTGCCGTTTGATGCGTCTGACTTTGCCACCCAGCACATGGCGCTGAACGAGCGCAACTTCATGGCCGCGCTGCAAGCCAGTTGCTCCATCCCGTTTGTGCTGCAAGCCGTGCACGACATTCCCGATGCCCCCACAGGTGCGTATTGGGATGGCGGCATCACCGACTACCACTTGCACCTCAACTACAACGGCTTGGCCAAAAGTCCATTGGTTCTTTATCCGCACTTTCAACAAGCCGTGGTGCCTGGTTGGCTAGACAAAGCTTTGAAGTGGCGACACAAAGCAACGCCGTTTTTAGACAACACCATCGTCTTGGCACCCAACCCCGATTGGGTCAAAACCCTGCCCAACGGCAAGCTGCCAGACCGCAGTGACTTTGTAAACTATGCCTCTGACTTTGACGGACGTGTGAAGGTGTGGAAACAGGCCGTGAGTGCAAGTGAGCAGTTGGCACAAGAGTTTGCCGACTGGGTTGCACATCCCAGCATGGCTGCGGTGCAGCGTCTTTAAGGAGCCACTATGAATCATGCGTACTTTTGGTGGTTGGGACGCATCGCGTTTGAGGCAGCGCTATATGCACAATCGGTAAAAGACACTTCTAAAGTCGAACAATCAAGGAGATGCACATGAGCAAATTTCCCCAAGACATTTATACAGAACCCCATCCCATTCATGTCAACACGCTCGCAAATCTAGGCCCCTTACGTGCCATGGCGGGTGTGTGGGAAGGCAAGCGCGGTTTGGACGTAAAACCCAAGGCCGAGGGACCAAAGAAGCAAGCCTATGTTGAGCGCATTGAGTTACAACCGATTGACCCACAAACCAATGGCCCGCAACTGCTGTACGGCTTGCGTTATCACACGCATATCACCAAGCCAGATCAAGTAAAGACCTACCACGAACAAGTGGGCTACTGGTTGTGGGAGCCCGCCACAGGTGAGGTCATTCACACCGTCACCATACCGCGCGGCATGGTGGTCATGGCGCACGGCAAAGCCACTGCAGATGACAAAATTTTCGAGGTGTCAGCCACTGAAGTAGACCCACACTTTGGTGTGCGTTCGTCACCGTTTTTAGATCATGCATTCAAGACGGTCGAGTTCCGCATCAAGGTGCAAATCAACGATGATGGCACATGGGGCTATGAGGAAGACACGGTGCTGAAGATCCAAGGCCAAGCCGAGTTATTTCACCACACCGACAAGAATTTGCTGGTAAAGGTTGCAGAGCCAACGCCCAATCCCTTGGCGCGCTGATTAGCGGACGCGCAAGCTACATCGCAGCTTGCAGCATCTCGCGGTATTCCTGCGCAGTAGCCAAACGCGGGTTGGTTTTGTGGCAATGGTCGGCCATGGCACCTTCGATGATTTTGTCAAACCACGCTGACTCCACGCCCATATCAGCCAAGCCTTTGGGTAAACCTAAACGGACATTCATGGCCGTGATGGCTTGGGCAATGGCCTCGGCCGCTTCAAGCGGGTGGTGTATTTCGCCCAAGCCCATCGCATAGGCCATGCGCTGCATGCGGCGCTCTTTTTGCACCGACTCAGCTTGCGCGTTGAAGCGCACCACCGCAGGCAAGAACATGGCGTTCAAAGTACCGTGGTGCAAACGGGGGTTCACGCCGCCCAAGCTGTGGCTGAGCGAATGCACACAGCCCAAACCTTTTTGAAACGCCATCGCGCCTTGCATGGAGGCGCTCATCATGTTCAAACGGGCATCGCGGTCTTGGCCATCCTTCGTGGCGCGTTCGATGTGCGCCCAGCCGCGTGTGAGGCCGTCCAGGGCAATGCCATCGGCAGGTGGGTTGAACGGCGCTGCCATGAAAGTTTCCATGCAGTGGGCAATCGCGTCCATGCCGGTGGCTGCAGTGAGGGCAGGGGGCAAACCCAGGGTGAGTTCAGGGTCGAGCAACGCAGCCTTCGGTACCAAATGCCACGAGTGAAACCCCAGCTTGCGCCCGTCGTCCACGATGACGATGGCCCCACGCGCCACCTCGCTGCCCGTGCCTGCCGTGGTGGGCACCGCAATGATGGGCGACACCGCAGGCGTGATTTTGAGCGAACCGCCTTCGATGGTGGCGTAGGTTTTGAGCGGGCCTTCGTGCGTGGCTGCAATGGCCACGCCCTTGGCGCAATCGATAGAAGAACCGCCGCCCACGGCAATCAGGCCATCGCATTGGTGTGTGTTGTACACCGCGACAGCGGCGCGCACCGCAGCTTCGGTGGGGTTGGATGGTGTTTGATCAAACACCGCTACCTCTAAACCATGCAAAGCGTCTAGCGACTTTTGCAAAATGCCCACGGCTTTGACGCCTTGGTCGGTCACGATGAGGGGGCGTTTGATGTTGGCCTTTTCGCATTCGGCCCCCAGGGTCGCGAGCACGCCAAAGTCAATCTGGATGTGGGTGAGGTAAAGAATTTGAGCCATGGCACACTATAAAAGCCCTATTCACCCAAGCCAACCCCGATGAGTCACCCACGTAACCCGCAAAGCCTGCTGACCCCCGCCATGCGCGATGTGCTGCACGCCATTGCCAAAGCAGGCCGCCCGCCCATGGCGCTGTTGACCCCTGAGCAAGCCAAACAAGCGTTCGCACTCGGTGCAGGCGTGCTAGAAATCGATGCACACAAGATGGCGCGTGACGACACACTGCACATCCCCACCCACGATGGGGCAATGCTGCGCGCCAAGCTGTGGGCCGAGCACGCCAAGCCCAATTTGCCTGTGTTGTTGTACTTTCACGGCGGCGGTTTCACCGTGGGTAGCCCTGAGACGCACGAGGCGTTGTGCAAACACTTGGCGCATTTGGCGCACTGTGCCGTGGTGTCGCTGGACTATCGGCTTGCGCCTGAACACACATTTCCCACCGCGCACAACGACGCATACGATGCGCTGCAATGGCTAGCTGCCAATGCAAGCAGTCTAGGTTTAGACGCCACACGCATTGCCATTGGTGGCGACAGCGCAGGAGGCACATTGACCGCATCTACCGCCATTGCAGCGCGTGATGCAGGCATTGACCTGAAACTGCAACTCATGTTCTACCCCGGCTGCTCGCCTGAGTACTTAGCGTCAGCGGATACCTTTGAAAAAGGCTTTTTGTTAGAGAAGGCCAGCATCGAATACTTTTACGGCCACTACATCCCCAATCTTGAAGACCGCGAAAACCCACGCTTTTCGCCCATGTTGGCCGATGTGTCGGGCGTTGCGCCTGCATGGTTAGGCTTGGCCGAATGCGACCCCATCGTGGATGAAGGCATCGCCTATGCAGACCACCTGCGTTTGAGCGGCGTGCCTGTGGACTTAGAAATCTACAAAGGCGTGGTGCACAGCTTCATACAAATGGGCCGCGTGATTCCTGAAGCGCTGACTGCACACCTAGATGCAGCACGCGCTTTGCGACATGCGTTTGATTTGTGATTTGACTGAAATGACCTACATCGAATTTGGCGATTGGCCCTTGATGCAAACCGCAGCACAAGCAGTGCGTACAGCCGTGTTTGTGCAAGAGCAAGGCATTGACCCCGAAGACGAATGGGATGCAGACGATGCCACAGCTTTGCACGCGGTGCTGTTTGATGTGAATGGCCAAGCAGTGGGCAATGCCCGCTTGCTACAGCCCTCTGCCAATGTGGCCAAAGTCGGGCGCATGGCGGTGCTGCAAAAAGTCCGAGGACTTGGCTATGGCGCGCGGTTATTACACGCCTTGATTCGCTGCGCTTGTGAACGCGGCCACAAAGAAGTTCGCCTCAGTGCACAACTCAGCGCAGAAGGCTTTTATGCAGCCTATGGGTTCAGCGTCGTGGGCGAGCCGTTTGACGAGGTGGGCATACCGCATGTGGAGATGCGTTTGAGCTTGGTGTAGCGGTCGTTTCAACCGTGTGAAAATAAACGCAATTAAAACTTTAAGAAACATTTCCTTATGAAAATCGCGCACAACTTTTTACCTGTTACTTTGGCTATCGCCACCTCAATGGCGTTTAGCACCCAAGCCATGGCGGGTGATTTGAACAACGTCAGCGCTCTCAGCCAAACCGAGTTTTTAGCATTGAGCAAAGACTTGGCTGCAGCAACCAGCACAAAGGCGATTGAGCCAGCTGCGCCCTTGGGCTTGACAGGTTTTGATGTCAGCGCGTCAACCACGATGACCCAAACAAATGCGGGCTCTGCTTGGCAGACCGCGAGCGGTGACAGCATGAACAACCTGATTCAAACCAAGTTGTCGGTCAGCAAAGGCTTGCCTGGCGGTTGGGATGTGGGAGGCTTTGTGTCCAAAGTACCGTCGACCAATGTATCGGTTGCGGGTGTTCACGTGAAATACGCGTTGCTCGAAGGCAATGCCATCACGCCCGCCATTGCACTGCGTGGCAGCCATAGCCGCATGGGTAGTGTGTCGGGCATGGAACTCAACAACACGGGCTTGGATGTGTTGATTTCTAAAGGTTTTGTGGGCTTCACACCTTACGCTGGTGTGGGCACGGTTTACTCAAATGCCAAAGCCACAGGCAAGAGCGATGAAAGCTTCACACAAAGCAAGTCGTTTGTGGGCGTGAGCTGGAACGTGTTGCTGGTCAATCTCTCGGCCGAGTACGACCGCACGGGCAAAAATGCATCTGTGGGATTGAAGGCTGGCGTGCGTTTTTAAGCACGCGGCGGCTTAAATATCCTCACGCAAAGCGTAGGGCAGTGGCAGCAGGCTCAGCACTGGCCCATCTGCTGCACCCAAATGCAAGCTGCTGTTTTCAGTGGCACTGAGTTGCAACTCAAGCACAGCTACATGGCTCGCACCATCGCTGGCGGCTTGTGCCACCAAGCCGCATGGCTGCGTGGCATCTAAGCTGGAAAACACTTCTTGACCTGCTGTCAACGGTACCGTGCTTTGTGCAATGAACGCTCGGCGCTTCAAGGTTCCACGGAACTGGCTGCGTGCCACGACTTCTTGGCCGGGGTAGCAGCCTTTTTTGAAGTTCACGCCATCGACTGATTCGTAGTTGAGCATCTGCGGCACGAAGGCATCGAATGTGGCCAGCTCCACCCACGCAATACCACTCATCACTTCACCCACTTGCCACAGGTCAGTACTAAGGGCTGGGCCTGTGGGCGCGGCCACGTCTTTGGGCGCAAGCCAAAAAGCGCGTGGTTGGCCTAGGGCAGAGTAGAGGGTCAGCACATCGGTTGCACCTGCCGTGTGACGCTGCCAAGGCTCGGTCGTCGAACCATTCAAGGCAGCAAGCGCTACATCGCCAGCTAAACCTAGCAACTGAAATTCATCGCTGGCATCGCTCAGCTTGGCTTTGGCGCGCAGCACAAACATCGACAAACGTTTGACGGTTTGGGCCACGAGGTCTTTGCGGCAAATCAGCAGCACGTCTTCGGCGGAACGTTTGTAAACCACAAAGCTCGCTTGCATGCGCCCCTTGGCATTGCAAAAAGCGGCCAAGCGGCATTGACCTTCTTTCATCAACAACACATCGTTGGTGAGTTGATTGTGCAAAAAGCTGGCGGCGTCTGCACCCACAGCGCGGATGATGCCGAGGTGGGGCAGGGGGGCGATGCCGTTCAAAGGCGCGAAGGTAGCAAAGGTGGTCTGTGACATAGGGTGAATTATCATGCTCGCTTGATTAACGTGATTGGACATAGGGTTGTGATGCGACTCATCAAGCGAATCTTTTGGACGGTGTTGAGTCTGGCCCTGTTGTTGTCAGCGGTCTCTGGCTGGTGGATGTTGACCCCCATGTCGATGCCCACGCCTACCGTAGACGTGTCCATTGAGCCCCAAACCCCTGTGCGTGGCATCGCCCAAGTGGTGGCCGATGCAGGTGTGGATGTGCCGCCCGTGGTGCTGTATGCGTTCTTCCGCGCCAGTGGCCAGTCGCGCAAACTGCGCGCGGGCAGCTACGAGCTGAGCCAAGGCAACACGCCGCTTGATTTGCTGCGCAAACTCAGCCGTGGCGAAGAAAGCCTCAAGGCCATCAGCCTGATTGATGGTTGGACCTTTCGCCAATTCCGTG
>Ga0228700_1000650_pt1 | contig 28674 bp, 36 predicted proteins | sample McNCre317_Aug_MG_FD_178019 | JGI IMG/M metagenome (GOLD analysis project Ga0228700, IMG submission 178019) | Freshwater microbial communities from McNutts Creek, Athens, Georgia, United States - 3-17_Aug_MG | ecosystem: Environmental > Aquatic > Freshwater > Creek | place: USA: Georgia...
CCTTCAGCATGCCGCGGCCGGACGGGCCCAGCACGTCCAGCAGACCGCCGCCGATTTCGTTGATCGTGCCGATGTTCCAGGTCGGCGACAGCAGCATCAGCTGCGACGCCTGCTTCAGGTAGCGGTGCCAGAACAGGTTGTCCCAGGCCATCTCCCCGAAGCGGTTGTCGATCGAACGGTTGATCCCATAGGCGGCCGCGTCGATGGCCTCCTGCGACGCGTTCGGGTGCGTGCGCAGCCAGTCTTCCATGGTCGACGCGAAGGCGCCCTGCTTGAGCCGCGGGATGGCGTACTCGAACATCGGCGCGGCCGTGCTCTGGATCAGGTTGGCGGCCAGGTCGACCGTGCCCTTGAAACGCTCCACCATCAGCCGGTCCCGGCCGTAGATGCGCTCCCCCGCCGCCTTGAGCTCGCGGGCCCACTCGCCGTTCTTCAGCACGCGCATGAACTGCTGGGCGCTGGGCGCGTCGCGGTAGGTCGAGATGTCCTTGCCGATGGCGTTGGCGAGCGAGCCTTCCTCGCGGGTCCGATACAGGCGGTCCATGCGAACCCGGCCACCGGAGCGGATGTAGGCGTCGTTGATCGCCGCCGACATGGCGTCCTTGGGCATGTTCTTGCCCAGCAGTTCGTTCGTCATCCGCCGGCCGCGGATCAGGCGGGTGATCGGCGCCGCCGGCGCACCGGCCATGGCCTTGGCGCCCGTCACCACGTCGCCCTTGGACAGTGCCTGGTAGCCGCGGGCGATCTCGCTGACGACGCCTTCGTTCGCCATGGTGGTGGCGTGGAACGCCGACAGGCCCAGCTTCAGCATGGTCATGCCGTTGGCCGTCTTGCGCGCGAAGTTGAACAGCTTCGACGGGTCGCCGCGGTCGAAGCCGTTCGAGATCCAGTTGTTGTACACCCGGGCGGCGTCGGCCGGCGCGTACAGGTTCTGGGTGGGATGCATGGCGACCGTCTCGCCGTCCTGCACGATCACCCGGCCCGGCTTCTCGGTGCGGATGCCGTTCAGCTTCACCCAGCCTTCCGGCGCCTGCCCCGGCCCGAACCAGCCCGACAGGCCCAGGTCGGCCATCTCGCGCTGGGCATCGACCGTCGCGAGATACTTCGACATGTTGTCGGCGTACATCATGGTCGCCTCGACGGGGTTGTCCGTCAGCGGCGTGAGCCCGGCGTCAATCCCCTCTTGCAAGGTGGGGATCGAGCGGGCCTTCAGGTTGCGGCCAGAGCCCTGCCGACCTGCGAGGATGCGCCCCTCGACGACCTGCGGCGCGTCCTTCCACATGTGGGTGTAGTAGTCGCGGATGAACGACGGCCCCTCGCCTTCGTCCATGACCTCTTCGATCCGCTGGCGGTAGCTCTCGTTGACCTTGGCGATGTCGTCGGCGACGCCCTGCAGCCCCGGGTCGGGGATCTTCGCGCCGCTGGATCGGTTCTCGATGTAGTTGACCAGCGCCCGCTGCTGCTCGACGGGCATCTCCGCGGTCAATTGGGCGTAGCGCTGCAGGCGCGCGGCGGACTGCGCCGACTGCAGGTCGCCCTGCGCGGCGGCGCGGCGGATGATCCGCGCGCTGTCCTGACCCAGGCCCTTCGTGGCCGGAGCGGCGATGGCCTGAATCGATGCGGCCAAGTCTTTGGCACCCTCGACGATCCCCTGCTTCGGCGGTGTGGCCGCCGGGGTTTCCGGCAGCGAGATGGTGCCGGGCTTCCGCTGGCGCGGCGCGTACAGCACATCGTCCAGCGGATCCTGCGCGTCGGCGTTCATCACCTTGGCGCGCTTGCCACGCTCCACCGCGCCGGCCGTGGAGTTCAGGAACTCATCAGCGCTGACCGCCGCGGCCGGCGCCGGCCGGATAGGGGCGGCAGCGGCCGGCGGTTCGACGACACGCGCCTCGCCGGGAATGGCTTCGGCCAGGTCGGCCAGGTCGGCCGGCGTAGCCTTGAAGGTGTGCGGAACCTTCGGGCCCTTGGGCGCCGGACCCGCGAAGCCCGCCAGGATGTCCGTGACGTCGCCCAACTGACTGCGGTCGAGCACCTTGCCGGTGGCGCGGCCAAGGGCTTCCCACGCCGGGCCGCCAGCCTCGGTGGCATAGGCGCTCACCGGAGCGGCCACAGATTCTATGGCGCCGCCCATCATCTTCAGCGGCCCCGTCACCAGCCCGGCGTCGGTCAACCCGAAGCCGCCGAGGAATTCGTTGGCGCCTTCGTTCATGGCCGTCACGCCGGCGCGGCCGCGCTTGCCTACGGTGTCCAGATATCGCGTGCCGAAGTCCTTCGTCGCGCCCAGGAACGCGTCGGCCGTCTGCTGTACAGCCCCGCGGGTCTTCAACTGGCCCCGCATCTTCGGGCCCCAGCCGATGTGGACGTGGTCGCCCTCGTCGAGGATCTGGTCATACGGGATGCCCGCGGCGGCCAGGGCCTTGGCGGCACGCGCCGTGTCACGATCCTTCGGCACGAAGTCGAAGGCATCGCCTGTCAGGTGGGAGCTCGTCGGCGACCCACCCACCGCGGCGTTGCGGCTGGCGCTGCGCTTCGCGCTGGTGATCGTGCCCGGCCCTGCATGCTGCTGGATCAGGTCTAGAGACCACGCCGGAGCCTTGGCCGGTGCCGGCGCAGGCGCAGCGGGTGATCCCAGGAACTGGTCAGCAGTCGGCGCGCCCAGGAACGCGTCGGCGTTCTGAGGCCCGCCCGGCATCTACTTCATCCCGAATTGGGTCCGCAGGATCTGCGTGGCGGATTCGCGGCTGATCTTGCCGGCCTGATAGGCCGCCTTCACATCGTCGGCCGACTTGTAGCGGGTGGCGGCCGGCGCCGCCGGAGCCCGTGCAGGGGCGGCGGGAGCGCCACTAGGTGTCGGCGCAGGAGTACCCGTGCGAGGCGCAGGAGTCGCGGGTGGCGGACCTGCAATGGGCGTCACACCCATCTGAAGGGCAGCGGCGTTCACTCGGGCGCGATACGCCTGCTTCGACGCATACATTTTCGCGTCGGCGCCCGTGGCGGCGATGACCTCGCGACTGTTGGCGGCGATCTCGGCGACGGCGATACGGTTGTCCGCCAGCATGCCGGCCACGGCTTCGCGGCTGTGCGCGTTGATCCCGGCGACGTTCTCCCGGCTGTTGCCTGTGATGTTGGCGACGTCACGGGCGGCGTCACCGCGGATCGTGGCCGCATCAACCCGCCCGCCGGCGTTGATCCCGGCGACGTTCTCCTGCCCTTCGACCCGCATCTGGGTCTGCTGCAGGCGGGTCTGGGCCTTCAGGACTTCGACCTGCGCGGTCATGTAGTCCTTCACGTCGTTGCGGACGCCCTTCATCTGCTCGATGTGCAGGTTCACGGCGTCGAACATCTGTTCCGCCGTGATGTCGGGGTTCGCAGCCTTCAACTGGCGGGCGATGTTCAGGATCGTCGACTCGGCGTCATGCTGGACATTGCCCGTCCCGGCCGCCGCGCCGGACAGGGGATCGCCGCCGGCGCCGGTCGGCTGCGGCGGCATCTGCGGTGTCGACGCCGGCGCGGGCAACATGGGCGCGCTGTCGAACGAACCCATCTCCGTGGGGTCCATCCCCGCGGCCAGGTCCATGGACGACTCGGGCAGCTGGCCCGGCATCATCTGGGGCGCAGCGCCGGGCAGAGGCGGCGCACCGTCACGCGGAAGCGACGCCACACCCGGCATCGGAGGCTGGGGCATGTCGCCGCCACCCATGCCGTCGTCCATCCCGCCCGGCATGGCGCCTGACGGCACCGCTCCGGCCAGCAGCATCTGGCCGACTGCCGACGAGGCGCGACGCTGGTTCTGGGCCTGACGCAGGGCCGCGATCTTGGCCTGCATCGACAGGCCCTCGTTCATCCCTGTGGTGAAGGATCCGAGACCTGACAGGTTCATGCGGCCAGCTTCCCGTAGTCAACGGCCAGGTAGCCGTTCGGCATCCGCGACACGACGTCAGGCCGGGTCTTGCGAATCTCCTGCGCGATGACCCCGATGCGCTGTTCGTCCTCGCCCTTGTAGCGGTACGAGTAGACGCCGGCGCCGTCCGGCCGACGGTGCAGCAGCACCAGACCTTCCTTGGCGCGGCGGTCGGACACGACGGGGCCCATGGACGCGGTGAGCGCCGCGGCCGCCTCGGGCGACATCCCCACCAGCGGCCCGATGATCGAGCCGAGCATGTCCATGAAACCGCCGCCACTGCCGCCAGCCAGCGAGTTGAACATGCCCGACTGGCCGACGAGGCTTCCCAGCCCCTGCATGAAGCCGGCCTGGTTCTGCGACTTGATCTGGGACGCCTGCTGGTTCAGCGCCGTCGCCCCCTGGCCGAGACGCATGTAGTTCGACAGCAGCGCGGCGATGTCCGACGTCGGGCCCAGCGCGGTGTTGCCGCCGGCGGCCAGCGCCTGCAGCGCGGCGATCTGGGCCTGCTGGTTGTTCAGGTACGTCTGCGACGGCAGCTGGGTGGACGTGTAGAGCGTGTTCAGGCCATCAGCCGCATGGTTGCTCGCGGCGCCCATCAGGTCCGTCGCGCCGCGGTTGGCGCCGTTCACGATGTCGAAGCCGGTGGCGTAGCCCTGGCGCTGATTGTCCACGCCCTGGTTCATCATCGCCGACGACGAGTTCATCAAGGTGTTGGCGCGACCCGTCCCGCTGTTCATCAGGTCGTTGTACTGGCCGGTCGCGGCGTTGCTCAGGCCGGTGTAGCCCTGCGCGCCCGTGCCCAGCAGGCTGGTCAGGTTGCCGGTGACGCCGGACTGGTAGTTGCCGAAGCCCTGCAGCGCCGACAGCTGACGCCCAAGCTGGTTGTTCTGCCAGTCGATGTTGAAGTTGCGCGCCTGATCGCCCGCCACGCCCGCGCCGTAGGGCGAGCTCGACACGCCGTACATGGCGTTGATGGCGTTCTGCTGATCCTGCATCTTCTGGAATTCACGATCGTACAGGGCGCCCTGCGGATCGAAGCCGTTGTCCAGCATCTGATGCGCGCGATCCATCCCGCCCGTCAGGCCGGGGATCGCCATCTGGGTTTCGTTCCAGAGCTTGTTGGCCTTGTTCATCCCCGAGGCGTAGTTGACCGGGGCCATCTGGAAGGCGTCACCCAGCGCCGGCATGATCATGTCGGCGGCGCGGTCGGACAGGACGGAGCCGCGGCCATAGGCGGCGTTGGCGCCGGAGAAGACCGGATCCGAGTAAAGGCCGCCCGACGCCATCATGTCCCGGCCACGGTTGTTCAGCATCTGGGCGTTGTCGAACATCGCCGGCGCGACCGACCCGGAGGCCATCGCCGACACGTCGTTCGCCCCGCTCTGGGCGCCGGGGTAGTAGGGATTGTTGGCGACGTTCTGGGCCGCGTTGTTCAGGCCGGGGATGACCTGGCCAGGCAGCGCCGTGGCCCACGGCAGCGCGTTCTGGACAAGACCCTGGTAGCTCTGGTCCGCACCGGCCTGCCACGTCGGGGTGTATGCCTTCGGGACGTTGCCGGTCTTGCTCATGGACCCCTCACAACACCTTCGACCACGAACGGTCGAACGTCTGGTAGCCCAGCCGGGCTAGCAGCCTGCCAGCATTACCACGTTGGCGTTTGCCAGCAAAATCGTCCTTGACCGAGTACAGGATGATGCGGACGCCAAGTTCCTTCAGGGCATCCTCCGTCTCGGTGATCAGCCTCTTTCCGGTGTCGCCCCTGCGGTGGGCTGGGTCGAGGAAGATGCCGTCGTTCACCGCCCAAAGGGTGCTGGCGTGGTGCAGCGTGGCGTGAACGAAGAAGGCGTTGTAGCCGATCAGGTCATCGCCGCAGAGCGCGCCGCGGAGCTTCAGGAAACCCGAGGCGGCCAACTGGTGATACTGTCGCCAGTCCACGTCCAGCGGCGCCACATCCTGGTGGTCCTCGATCTCTTCCCAATGCGCCTGCATCAGGTCTTCAAGGCCACGGTCGAGCGCCCAATTCAGGGCGACCCACTCGAACCTGACGTCAGGGTTCCGCATCCACCGGGATCTTGAAGTCGACGATCAGATGGACACGCCGGCTGTCGCCGTGGTTGACCTCACTGCAGAGGGCTTTGTGGTCGACGGTGTGAACGACACCAACTGGTAGGACCGCGGAAATGGTTCCAGCGAAACTGATTGCCGCAGGACTCGGAACGAGACAGGTCCGCGTGCGGATGTGTCCGTCAGCGTAGTCGCCAGCGTCTGCGACCCAGGGGGTTCCGAAGCCGGGCGGCAGGACTTCCACCCAGGCGCGGCCAAGATCAGGTGCAGCGCCGTTGAAGTACGCAGCGCCGCGGGCGCGCATCTTGGTGAGAAGAGCACGGGCGCTGTTCCACTCCTTCAGGATCGGCAGATCGGCCGCGTCGGCGTCCTTGATCTCCCGCAGGGGCAGCACGCCGTCGTTGGCCTTGTCCAGGTACTTCAATAGGAACCTGGCCGTGAACATGGACGTGTCGACGAAGCCCAAAGCCTGGATCGTCATCCGCCGGCCCCCACGTTCCAGACGTCGCGTTCGGCGCGGCCACGGAGGCCCAGCGTCGCCATCAGCCTGGGCGGCTTGGCGAAGTTCCCCGCCTCCACCCACGCCACCCAATGACCGGCCTTGAACGCCGTCTCACCTGCCCAGATGTACTGGTCGACCAGCGCCGCGAATTGACCCTGCGTGAGCTCCACGGAGTCGTCGATCAGCGCGTCCACCGCCTGCGCTGCGGCGGCGATGGTCTGCTGGGGCGAGACGTTGTCGCGGTCGAACGCCTTGAGCAGCGCCAGGCAGGGCGCCATCGGGACGGGACGGCTCATTCAACCACCTGAAGGTCGCGGTCCCCCGAAGACCAGATCTGCTGGCGCACGGCGCGCGGCAGGATGATGCAGCCATGGCTGGCTGTGCCGGGATTGGCGATGCTGTCGCCGTGGATCCGGAAGCTGTTTCGGCCCAGCGTGTCGGTGCCGTTCATGGGCGCCAGGGCCAGGGTGTAGGGTCCGGTGTTCGGGCTGGTGTACGGAGCGCCGATCAACCACATGCCGCGGGGGATCGGCCCTACGCCGACCGCCGCCTGCATGGACGGGTTGTTTTTGCCGCGCCCGTTGCCGGAGTAGCCGCGGGAGACGACCTTGCCGTCTCGCCGCAGTTCCCCGGCCGACTGGTCCCAGACCCACATGGTCTAGGCCGTGCGCGGCCCAAGCGTCTTGGATGCCTTGGCCGTCGCACTGCGGACGGCGTCGTCGTTCACGCTGCCCTTGGGCGGGGTGTGCGAGGCGTCCTTGGCCTTCGCGGCGTCGTTGGTCAGACCCTTGTGGAGCATCTCGGCCTCCTGCTAGCTGGCAATGCCAGCTTACAGGCGTTCGATGAGCCGGTCCAGCTTCGCCATGACGTCCTTGTTCTGAGCGTCCATCCGGTCTGTCAGGGCCTTGTGCTGCGCTTCCATGCGCGCGAAGCCGTCCTTCACGTCATCCCGACGTGCGTAGACGTTGGGCATGTCACCCAAGGTTGAGTTGACCCGCCCGCTGATCCCCTGAACCTGTTGGTCGATGTACTCGCGCAACTCGTCATGGTCGTTGCGAAGCGCCACCTGATCCCCCCGAAGCGCCTTTATGACGCCGCCGGCCAAGGCCAGGAGAGCAGCGAGTATGCCATCAACCGCGATCTGCGGTACGTCGGCCACCCGCTACTCCCACCTGTTCGATGTCCTAGTTCAGGACGGTGAAGCCGATCTGGACCGTGCCGTTCAGGGCGTTGACCGAGTGGATGTTGGTGATGTTCACCGTGATGGTGCCCGAGCCGGGAACGCAGGTCATGGCGACCGGCAGACCGTTCGTCACCAGGGTGCCCGAGTACGCCTGCAGGGTGCAGGCGATCAGGGACGTGGACGTCACCGACGAGTTGTTGATGACGTAGGCGGCGTTGGTGACGGCCGCGGTCGTCAGGGTGCCGGTGGTGACGATCCCGCGCTGGCCGTTGCAGGTCTGCGGGGTCGCGCCGGTCACGGTGCAGATGGTCTGCCCGAGGCGGACGATGCCGGTGCCGTTGCCGGCCACGGAGAGGCCAACGTTGGTGTCAGCGCTGGCGCCGCCTGCGGAGATCGACGGCGCGGTGCCCGTGGCGGCCGGCGTGATCTTGATCTGGTTCACCGCGCTGGTGACGGACGGGATGTCGATGGCCGCGGCCACGGTGCCCGCGCCGGTCGGCGCCAGGTTGGTGTTGACGTTCGTGATGGCCGAGTTGACGAGCTCCTGAGGAGTCGACATCGGCGAGTTCACGTAGGACGCCGGTGCGGCGAAAGCCGGAGCAGACAGCGTCAGGGCCAGGATGGCCGCGGAGAACGTCGAGAGGATCTTGCGCATCATAGGCCCCAACCGGATTGGCGAATTGCTAGCTGGCACCGTAACCACAAAACGAGGCTCCGGTCAAAACGGAGACCCTAGTTGTGTTTCAGCAGGATGCTGATCGCCTCGTAGCTGTCGGCGGCAGAGTTGGTCCAGCAGAGTCCGGCAATCGTTCCGGTGCCTAGAGGCGTCCCTTCGGTGATCGCGTTCTTGTCCACCATCGCCAACTGGCCCGGCGTCGCTGTGCTGCTGATCCGCAGGCGGGTCATGCCCGTCGCCGGCGGCGTCAGCAGATGGCTGGTCACGTTGGCGTTGAAGTTCGAGGAAATCGCGACGAGCGTGTCGCCGGTCGCCGTGGCGGTCGTCGCCGGCGCGCACTGACTCACTGTGGTCGCGTTGCTGACGATCGTCTGGATATCGTCGACACCACTGACGTTCTTGTAGGTCGCCAATGCGATGGCACGATACCGGCTACCCAGAGCGCCCGACTGCCAGGTGAGCGAATACTGGCCGCCTAGATCATTGGCCGCGAGAAACCCCGTACAAGCAAAGGCCATCTCCTTGTGGCCGATGCCGGACTGAAACACCGTCGTCAGGGTCCACACTGTTGATCCCGGCGACGAGCAGGCGAAGGTCTGACCGGACGTGAAGAACGACGTGGCGTCGTCGATGGTGCCGAACACGATGGCGAAATCGCCCGTGCTAAGCTGCGCAGCAATGTTGGACGCGTCGATGGTGAAGGTGCAGGGCGTGGCGGCGCACGCCGTCTGGGTGTTGTTCGCCTGAAACTGGTGGTTCACTGCAACACCGCCAGGAACCCCAGAAGGTCCGAAAGGCGGCGTCCAGACCGATCCGCCGGTCTTCAGGGCCTGAACGCTGAAAGCCGTAGCAGCCGAGCCGGTCTGGCTGTCGGCGGTTCCGTGGTTGGTCGCGAACGCCGAATTATCTCCATAGACGCAGATGATCGGAACGGACGTTCCGTTGCTGACGTCGGAGCAATTGGCCGCATGCTGGACGGGGCCGCCTGTTCCCGCCCAGCCGCCGGTCGGATTGTACGACTTGTTCCGGATCTCGACAGGAATCACCGACGCCTGCGGGCAGGTCACGGCCATGCCGTACATCGTGGCCGGCGTGTTCACGCCAGTGCAGAGCGGCGCCGGGCCGATATCAACGAACACGTCGGCCAGGTAGCCCCAGCTATTGTTCGTGGGGTTTCCGTTGATGAACCCGATACCCTTCGGATCTCCGACCGTGGCCAGGCGGTTGTCGTTGTTCCAGTCAACAGTCGTGGTCGCCATCGTGGTGGTGAAGTCGCCGGTCGATCCGCTGCAGCTGTTGCACCCCGCCAGCGTTCCGTTGCGGTAGATGGCCCAGCGGCTCGATGTGCCGTTCGACGCGTCGTAGGCGAGCTCGAAAAACTCCCACTTGCCGTCTGTCTGGGACGGTTGGCCAGGCGTGCCGGTGATGTCGAACCCGTGCCCCGCCCCTCCGGTGGAGTCGTAGAAGTTCAACTGCATCTTGTTCGTGGTGTTGTCGTTCGCCATGCAAACCGACTTGCCGAGTTCGCAGCCCACATTCTGGAGCGTGCGGATCGGATCGAACGGGTTCGACGACGACAGGGTGTTTGCCGTGGCCGGCTGGGCACGGGCGATGAACTGCCACCAGCCGATATGGGCCGTCTGGCTGGTGCCGCCATTCAGCGAGCAGTTATAGGCGCCCAGCGCGCACCCGGCCTGCGGGCCGGCAATGGTTACGGCGCCATCGAAAGCGACGCCGAGGGGCTGATAGGACGGCGCCGTGATGCCGCTTGCGCTACCGGACCCAAAGCCGCGCATCAGCAGTTGTGCCGAAGCCGGGACCGACAGAAGCGCGACGCAGAGCGCCGCGATGAGCGCTATGGCGCGACGCATGTGACCTACCGGGTGTAGAGGTTGACGATGTAGGTGTTGGCCGCCGGCGCTGTCGTGCCGCTGTCGGCGTAGTCGGTCGTGACGGCCACGGACAGGCCGCCCGGGTAGTATACACCGCCGGCGCTGTCGGTGCGGCCCGGCAGTGGGATCACCGCTCCGGCGCCGCCGGTCGTGGCCGCTGGGATCATCACCCGATCCGTCACCACGGTCGTGCCAGTCGTCACCGAGGCGGCCGGCGTGCCGTACAGCTTCACATAGGCGATGGTCGACGAGTTGTTGAAGACCGTGATGCCGGTGAGCGTGCAGGGACCGTTGCACACCGCGACGGGGGTGGTGTTGTTGGCGACCTGAATGCTCTTGATGCCACCCTGGACCTGCGCGGCCACGGGCCCGGCCATCGCCAGGAACAGTGCGGCCCACGCCGCCAGGACCAAACGAAGCTTCATGCCGGACCCCTTTGCTAGGGTCGGCACCATACAGCTAGCAGATGCCAGCGGTCAAAGTGCTAGCCGATCTTGCGGATGTAGACGTCGGTGTAGATTTCCGCGCTGCCATCCCCGATGGCCGAACAGTTCGTGCTGCCGATGGACGTCGAATAGGTGTCGAGCCGGACATCCTTGGATCCCGTCAGGGTGAACTGCCCGATCAGCGGACCATAGGTGCTTGCCGGCTGGGCTCCGTCGCCGCCAGCGGTCGAATACGCCTGACCCAGCACCAACGTCGCCGCGTCCGTCACGTTGTAGAGCCGGTTCTTGTAGTGGTTCACCGCCGAGAAGCAGACGTTCGTGAAGACCTGCGCCTCGTAGGTTCCGGCCGGCAGGGTGATCTTGTTCGACGCCAGCGAAGCGCCGGAGATCGTGTTGGTCACGACCGTCTCAAGGGTGCGGGTGTTCCACGACGACGATCCGAAAGATGACTCGTTGTTGTCCAGCCCCGTGGTGCGCTGATGCCGGACGTGGACAACACCCGGTTCGTTCAACAGCACCGCGGCGCCGCCCACCTGCGCGAAGACGCCCGTGCTGGTCGCCCAGATGTCCCCGTTGCTCGGCGAGCTCGGCGCGACGCCGGCCGGCAGGTTGATGGACGCGATCGACGTGGTGGGCGTCGCGAAGGTCTGGGTCGTCGCCCAGGTGTTGGCCGTCGAGAAGATCGACGTCGCCTGCCCCGTGCCGCCCTGCGACGCCGACAGGGGCGTGCTCAGACCCGACAGGGACGTGATGTCGCTGTTCGCGCCATTGTGGGCCAGGTTCCCGTTGGCGCAGGTCAGGATGTTGTTGAAGTTCGCCATGACCTGCGTGGCGTCGGCCACCTGACCGTTCGTCAGCGTGTACGGGTAGGACGAACAGTTGGCGGCCTTTGCCGGCGGCGCGGCCAGCATGAAGGCAAGCAGCACCAGCGTGCTGGCGAAGAGAACCGCCATGATGCGGTCGGACAGCTTGGTCATGGATGACCCCCTTGGAAGCCGGTCGCCTGCACCTTGGCGATGAGGTTACCGATGACGAGCCCGTCGTTCGAGTTGCCGTAGGCCGTGATCGACATCTGCTTGAAATCCAACGCGTTATTCCACGGCATCGTCCACTGCTGGAAGGCCGAAACCGCGCCTCCCCAGACGCCCGTTCCCCACACGAAAGAGTTCCAGATCGCGTCGCCGGAGCCCAGACCGTTGATCGTGATCGCGTCCAGCTGGTTGTCCGACTCGTCCAGGGCTTGGACCGTGAAAGTCTGCTCATTCGGCAACTTCAGGCCCCACGTGCTTTCGACGACGTGGTTGCTATTGCCGGTCGAATTCTCGGGCAGCAGCGACGTCGTCCACATCCACGTCATCACCGCGGAGTTCTCGGTGTAGGTGGACCCGGCCGAGGGCGTGACGGTGTGCTCCCACAACTTCGCGTCGATGCCGCTGGCGAACAGGATGAAGTCTGTTTCCGTCGTGAAACAGGGCGCGATGACCGAGGCCGGGAAGTCGTGAGGGCCGGTGAAGCTCTGCAGCGCGAAGTGGTACCAGAACTCGACGGTCGGCTGGCTGTCCTGCGACCCGTCCTGAACGCTGACGCGGTAGATGTTCTTGTTGAACGCCGCGCACATCCGGCTGGGGTTGACGGCCAGGATGAAGGGCTCGGCGACCCCCTGCCCGAACGCGCCGATGGGCTCGCTGCAGATCGCCGATGCAGGGTCGATCAGGCGCAGGCCATCGGGCGATATGTAGGCGATGCCCTTGGACGTCGCCTGCACGGTCAACGGGGCCAGCGTGCCCACCGTGCCAGCCACCTGGTCAACCCGCAGGTCGGAGGTCGCCGGATCTCCGGTGATCTGCCAGTACGGTTCGACGCCCTTGAAGACGATCAGACACTGGATGACGCCGCCCGAGACCTGCGTGGTAAGCGGCATGCCGCCGATGCAGGTCGCGGCCACCTTGTCGCCCAGCGTCAGCGCCTGGGTCGACGCGGTGCGCTCCCACGGCTTGAGGCTGTCGGTGTAGGCCACCCCGTTGTTGACGCAGAAGTAGGCGCGGCCGTTGAACTGCGCGACCCACACCGGCCGGGCGACCAGGTTGCTGGTATTGGTGTCGCCGGCGCCGTAGATCGGCGCGGCCGGCGTGCCCGACGTCACCGTCAGCGCGACGCCGGCGGCGCCCGCGGTGCAGTTCTGGTTGAGCGTGACCGTGGTGGCGGTCATCGACACGATGTAGCTGCTGGCCGGGATGCCCGCGCCGCTGATCGCATCACCCACGGCCCAGCCAGCCGTCAGCGGGCTGGCCGACAGGGCATTGATGGTCGGGCTCCCCAGCACGGTCGTGCCCGTGATCGTGTTGCTGGTGAACGACCGCATGTCGATCCAGCCGAACTTCGTCGCGCCGCCGGGATAGCCGGGATGGGTGATCAGGATCCGGTTGCCGACCTGACACATCGACGGCGGCTCCCACTCGCCGGACGTCGCCGGGCTGGTGGGGCTGTTGGCGTTCGTGACGTTGCCGATGGTGATGAACGCCGCGGCGTCCAGGTCGTAGCAGAAGGGTTCGTCCTTGCCGGCGTTTCGCGCCGACGCGATCATCCCGAAGGCCAGGTTTCCGATGACGATCAGGGCGTTGCCCTTGGCCGGCGTGCTGAAGCCGCCGAAGGCCGAGACCTGCACGCTGGCCGGCCGCGGCACGTACTGCTGCACGTTCCGCGGGTTCGGGATCAGGTTCTTCAGCGACGCCATCGCGCCCGGGGGCGCGTTGGACCCGTCGATGGCGTCGCAGACGCCCAGCGAGCGGAACGTGATCGGGGTCGCGCCGCGCAGCGGCATCTCACCACCCCAGCGTCTTGGTGTTGGGCAAGTTCTGGAAGCTGGCGCCGCCGAACTGGCGCTGGTCCAGCCGCACGCGCTTGGCTCGGTTCGACTGGTTGTCCTTGTTCTTCAGGTAGCGGTTCAGGATGCCCTGCGCCCCTTCGGGCCCGTCGCCCAGGAACGTCCGCCAGCGGTCGTCGTCCGTCTCCTTCATCAACTCGCCGGCCAAGCGGGTGATCAGGTACGTCGAGTTGGGGAACCACGGCTGCACGGCGGACGTGGCCGGATCCTCGATCTGGTTGGCGGCCGGGTAGTAGCGGAACTGCGCCGCGAACGACCCGCTCGGGGGCGGCCAGACGTACGCCTGCGGGCACGGTTCGCTGGCGCCCTGCTGCGACGAATCGGACAGGGACAGGTCGATGGCGAGGATCCGGGGATACGACTGGTTCCCGGCCTGCTGCACCAGCTGGTCGAACTCGGTTATGTCGCAGGGGATCAGTTCGCGCGGAACGCCGTCGCCGATGGAGTACGTGGCCGAAAGGGCGTCCTTCATCCGAAGGAAGTCGGTCGGCAGGTCCATGGGGCCGGAGCCGTAGACGCTCAAGCCGAACAGCGCCGTCGCGCCCGGGTTCATGGTGAACCAGTGGGTCTTCGCGGCCAGTTCCAGATCGTAGTCCTGCGCCAGTTCCTCAAGGATGGCGTTCAGGTACTGGCCGGCCTGGGTCGTGAAGCCGGGCGCCTTGGCGATGGCGCAGGCGCGCGCGACGATCTGCGCATAGGTCAGGGTCGCGCGCGTCACCATCTAGGTCTGGGCCTCGCGTTCGGCGATCTTGTCGCGCAGGCGCTTCTCCTGAAGCTCCCAGGTCTTCTTCGTGATCTCGTAGTTCGAGACCGCGGCGTCGCGCTCGGCGGCGTTCTTGGCCTTGTCGTCGAGCACAGCCTTGATGCCAGTGCGGAAGCGCTCGATGTTGGCCTTGGCCGATCCGGTCGGCGTGTAGGCGCCGCGCCGGCCATTGGCCTCCCACTGGACCTGAGCCGCCTTCTCGGCGTTCGCGATCTGCTCGTTCAGGTTTTCGACCTGAACGTCGAGGCTGGCCTGGGACTTCTCGAAATCGAGATCAAGGCGCGCCTTGTCCTCGATCATCTGGTTGTAGCCGGCCATGTGCTTCTCAAGCTCTTCGCGAAGCTGGGGAAGCTCGGCGCGGGCCTTGAGCCGGTCGGCGAAGCCGGACATGCGGTCCAGCTTGGCGTTGACGCTCTCGTCGCTCTCGTCTTCCGCGACGAAGCACTGGAAGACGATCTGGCGGTCGCCGCCCAGGTTGCAGGTCAGGCTGTAGCCGATGGCGGGTGCGGTCTTGGGCTCGCTCATGGTCAAGCCGCCATCGGGCCGTTGATGACGGCGCCGCTCTTCGCGTTGAAGATCGTGTTCCGGGGCAGGCGGCCGCGGTCGGCGATGCCCTTGCCGTTGATCTCGTTGTCGTGCAGCCACGCCCTCCACTGGATGTCGCGCAGGCTGTCGGCGATGTGCCGCGGCACCGTGTACGTCTTGGTGTGGAAGTACACGAAGCCGTTGATGGTGATCCGGTCGGTGAACTCCGGCAGGTCCATCGTGATCTCGACGAGCTCATCCTTCTGGGGATCGCCCGTACGGATGCCGCGCTTGCCCCGCATCTCGTCGTAAGCCTGGGCTTCGACGTGCTTGAGGGCCTCCTTCTTCGCGTCTTCCTCGACGCGCTTCTTGGCCCGCTCGATGGCGGCGCGGTACTCGTCGTTGGTCAGGATCGGGTGAAGACGCGGCTCTTCCTTGGCGGTGACGGCTTCGCCGACCTCGGCTTCGATCGCCGCTTCCAGGACGGCGTCGGTTTCAGGCGCGGCCACTGGCGCCGCCGGCGCTTCACCTAGCAGATCCGCGCGCGACAGCGCTTCCTTGTCCGATTCCTTGGCAGGCATGGCCCCTCACCGTGTTGTTGGCACGGCAACGTACCACTAGCACCGTGCCAGCGTCTAGCTGTGCGGCCAGGTCGAGTTGGCGATGCTGTACGCGGAGATCAGAATGGGCCACCCCGCACTGTCCACTCCGACGTAGTCGCCGGGCAGCACGCGCAGGAAGCCGCGGTTCGGAATGAACAGCTGGCCTTCCGGCGAGAACGCACCGGGCCAACGGGCATGCGCGTTGCCAAGGTCATCCTTGATCAGGTTGTTCAGCGTCGCGACGTCGGCCGCGGTCATTGAGCCGATGCCCGGCTTGTAGAGCATCGCCGAGAGGCTGTTGTTGGCAGTGGTGCCCAGCGTCAGAACGGCCATTGGTCTTTCACCTTCCTAGAAAAACGCCCCGGCCCGTGAAGGCCGGGGCGCAGTTACCACCCACGCGAGAGACCGGGCGTTAGCCGAAGGTCGTGCTCATGGCCGACGTCGACTCGATGCGGGCCATGAAGGAGTTGTTCTCGATCAGCGTGCCGTAGAAGCACTTCCAGCCGATCACCCGAAGCTGGTTCAGCGGGTCCGACTTGTCGCTGTCCTTGAGGTAGCTGAACTTCACGTCGTCCAGCATCACCTGGCCGTAGGCGCCGCGACCGAAGATGAAGGTCGGGTAGACCGTCACGCCAGTGGCCGGGGCGGCCGGAGGCGTCTGGGCCGTGCCGGTGCCGGTGATGATCACCGTGGTGTTCGCGGTCAGCTGGGTCGCCTGCCCGGCCATGGGGCCTTGGGTCGGACCAGAGGCACAGGTGCCCAGGTTCGTCGGCGACGTGGTGGTGCCCACGTACACGTTGAAGGTGAAGCCGCTGATATTCGGCAGGGTCACGGAGATCGAGCCGGTCGGGCCCGTCACCGAGATGCCGGCCGACACCTGATAGATGCGGCTCTCGTACTGGTTCTGCGTGTCCGACCCGGTCACGATGATGTAGTACGTGTTGGTCGCCAGCGAGCCGGCGGTGCCCGCCGTGCCGTTGACCTGCGCCACGCCCACCCAGGACGGGATCATGTTGGAGGCGCAGAAGCGCATCCCGGCCCACTCGCCGACCTCGTAGTTGTAGAGGCGGTTCAGGTCCGAGTAGGTCCACGCCTGCACGACCGAAGAGTTCTGGCGGAAATCGCCGACCACCAGCGGGTGGATCAGGGCGACGTAGTGCGGCATTCCCCGGGGATCCGACGAAGCCTTGGCGCCGCCGGCGTCGGCTTCCAGCTTCGTGTCGGTCATCTCGTCGCCGTTGTACCGCGGCGCGCCCAGCGTGGTGAGCGCGGCCGTGGTGCGGATCACGGTCGTGGAGTCGAGCACGTCGCCGGCGACCAGCGCGGCGCGGGAGCCGCGGCTGTTCACGTAGTTGACCTGCGTGCCGGCCATCAGCGAGTTGAAGGTGTTCCGTTCCAGGGTCTCGGAGACTTGCAGGGCGGTCAGGTCGATCGCCTTCTGGAACAGCGGATGCTTGATGGTCATCTCGGCCACGTCGGTGATCGTGACCTTGTCACCCCACTGCTGGGCCGTGGCCGACACCATGGTGACGGTCATGGTCTGGCCGACCGGCGGAACGCCTTCGGACAGGGTCGCGAACGGCAGAGGCAGGCGGTTGTAGCGGGCGGCCTGGTAGACCACGCCGCGCCCCTTGGGCAGTTCGAGCGGATCGCCGAACTGGTAGGCCACCAGCTGCTTGCGGGCGAGCGGCAGGGTCTCGTCGGCGATATACGCCTCGACGTCCGACGAGAACTGAGATGCGGTATTGGTCGGCATCCTTGGAGCCCCCTACTGCGGGGCCAGGATGGCGCCCGCTTAGATGATCTGACCTTCAAGGCGCTTGCGGCGCGCCTCTCGGTCGTTGGTCCGTCCCTGAGCTCCGCGGGAAACATCCCCGCGGCCGTTCGGTGGACGGGAAACTTGGTGCCGTTCCCGGCCTTCCCGTTCGCGCTCGCGTCCCTGGCGTCCAGCGCGACCGGCGCGCTCAAGAGCCATTTCGCCCAGCACGTACTTCGCGACCGTCTCGCGGGCTGCGTTGTTGCCGGAGGCGCGCAGTTCCTGCAGGCGCTTCTCGACACGGTTCGCGACCTTCGCGATGGCGGGGTTCCGGCCACATAGGGCCGAGAACGCCGCCTGGTCGTTGGCTTCCCAGGTCTGGAAGCGGGTCTCGTTGATCTGCTGCTGGATGCGCTGTTCGCTCTCCCGCATCAGGAACGTGACCCGCTCTTCCGCCGTCATTTGCGCCAGCCGGCGCTCACGTTCGGCGGCCACTTCCTCTGGCGGGCGCTGCGGGGCGGCAGGGGTGGAGCGGCGAGCCGCATCCAGTTCCGCCTGAAGCCGATCCGCCCGTTCCTTCTCGGCCTTGGCCCTGTCGTTCAGCCGCTGGATGCGGTTCTGACCTCGGGAGTCCTGGCGTTGTTGGTGCTGGGGCGGTTCGTCCGCGTCGTCGCCATCGTCGGCGTCGTCCTGGTCGTCCGCGAGATCGGGGTCGTCATCGTCGCCGTAGTCGTCTTCGTCGCCCTGATCGTCGTAGCCGTCATCGGCCGGAGGATCTTCGTAGGCGCCACCCCCGTCGTCATTCTCCGGGGCGAAAGCGATTGCGCTGCCAAGCAGCAGACGGCGGATGAGCATCCAACCTCCATAGTCCCTTCCGGGGACAAGTCGAAATATGTGCGGTGACTTCCGGCCACCAGTCGTGCGCTGGCAAAATGCTACGGACTGCGCCTGCTGTCAAATGCCAGCAGACGGATCACATGTTCCGTGGCATCTCGACGGCGCCGGCCGCCGGCATCTCATCCGGGTGGATCATGCCGGGCGGGCCCTTCGTGCGCGGGTTGCCGGGCTGGGCGCCGGACGGCGTTCCGGCCGCGCCAGGCATGCCCATCGCACCCGGCGATCCGGGGGTTCCGCCAGGGGGCTGCAGCGCCGCGGTCTGCGCCTGCATCTTCATCTGCATCTGCTGCTGGTGCTTGGCGACGTGGTCCTTGAACGTCCCATGGGGGTCGATGCCACCCATGCTGCGCATCATCTGCATGTGCTCCATCAGATGCGCCTCGTCATCGTCGGCCGGGTGAACGTCCACGATGAAGCCGTTTTCCAGCATCTCGTTTTCGATCACCGGATCGACGGTGACTTCGACGATGCGCTCGAACACCAGCGGCGCCAGCCGCGGCCCGAACATGTTCAGGGCCATGACCTCGATGGCCGGCTTCAGGTTCAGCCGGTAGCCGGGATACATCTGGGGCGGGATGCCCTTCAGGACGTTCATGCCGGCGATCTGCTGCTGAAGCTGGGCGGCGTTGCGCGCCTGCTCAACGCCCAGCCAGACGAACTCGAACCGCTTGTTCAGCTGGATGGGCTCGACCTCTTCCATCACCGCGCGCTGGCCCATCGGCCCGTAAACGGACACGGCCACGCGGTCTTCGCGGAACTGGTGGTCATACTCGACGAAGCGCTGGATCAGCGGGGTCAGGATCCCCTCTTCCAGCACGCCCACGGCTTCGGCGGTGGTCAGCAGGTCGACCTGCTGCTCGTTGGCGATCTCGGCCTGATTTCGCTTGTTATCGCCGCCCGTCGACTGCGGGATCATCGCCGGGTTCACTCCCAGCGACTGGAAGATCTGGCCCTGGCAGGCCAGGGCCCGGTTCATGGCGTTCTGCCAGAGCTCGGGGAACTCAAGGATCTGGGTGTCGTTGGGCGACGTCTCCCACAGCGCCGCCAGCCCCAGCACCATGGTGGCCGTCTTGGGGTTCTTTTCCGGGTCCGACATCACGATCGGCATGGCCGAGAAGTGCGCCGTGTCGGCGCCCTCGTTGATGGTGTCGTTCGCCAGAATCTGCAGGTCGCGCACGGCATCCACGGGCGGCTTGCCCTTGAACACCCCGGTCTGCTTCTCGACCGGAACCGAGATGACCGGCGGCAGGTCACACCAGTACGGGCACCGTTTGCAGCCCAGGATCAGGTCGTCGCCGCCGTAGTAGGACACGCACAGCAGCCAGCGGCCGTCGAGCTTCACCTTCGACCACGTCTCGTAGATGACGGCGAACTTGCCGTCGTCCTTGATCCCCGCGGCGTCGGCCAGGCGCGACGACGCCGACCGCCAGCGGCCCAGCTGGGCGCGGGTCATGGTCTTCAGCAGGGTGTCGCCCTGCGCCTCGTCGATGTCCCCATCGGCCATGGCCTTGCGGATGCGGCCCTTCGTCCAGCGCCGCAGGATCGTCACCGATCCGCCCGCGTCGATGGCTTCCTCGACGCTGTCGGCCGACGTCGGCAGCACCAGCAGGTCCGAGTCGTGGATCGCCTCGACGACGGGCCGGCCAAGGGTCTCGGTCTCTTCCTCGAACTCGCTGTGAGTGCCGAGTTCGGGGAACTCGACGTCCTCGATCTCGACGTTCGAGCGGGTGGTGCGCCGGGTCTGCCGGCGCGTCTCTGTCGTCCACGACACGTAGACGGTATACTGGCCTTCAACGTCGCCGTTCTTGCACACCGCCGGCAGCACCTGGGTCTTCAGGCGGGACCGGCGGACATAGCTTTCCAGCAGCGAGATCGTGGCGTCGGGCATGTGCTCGTCGCCCGTGATGACGTCCACATAGCGGCCGGACTGCGGGAATATCTGGTTGCAGAACCGGGTCTTGCGGGCGTTCACCGCGTCGCGGACGTAGGGCAGGAAGATGCGCGACTGGCCGTGGTAGAACTGCTTGTCCGTCAGCTTGCAGTCGTACAGGTCCCAATTGTCCATGAGCGTGTTGGTGCGCTCATTCTGGTCGGTGAAGCCCTCCTGGACCTCGGCGAACAGATCGACCAACTGCTTGCTGACCTGGGGGCGCCCCGACAGGTCCGCGTCACGTTTCGGCGGCTTGCGCGGCGCCATCGGCGTCAGTTCCTCAACATGGAGCGGTAGCGTTTGCCACCTGGCGTGATGGCGTTCATGCTAGCTTCGTCTTCGTCATCTGTCGAACGGCCGAGTTCCAGCAGGCCGGCGAAGCTCTCCAACCCCTCCATCAGGATCCGGTAGACGTTGTCCTCGGCGTACTCGGCCAGGCTTCCGTTCTTCGCCATCTGCCGGGCGTAGCCGCCTGCCAGCGCGTTCAGCGTCCACCGGGCCCGGCTGTCCACCATGAGCATGGGCATGCCGTAGCGCTCGCTGCGAAGCTGGCGCCGGATGTAGTCGCGGGCCCGCTCCGGCAGCACGCCGGTCTTGATCTCCATCGGGATCTTCCGCACCGCCTGGGCCAGGCCGACGTTGGCGTAGGTGTCGAAGTGGCCGGGCCCCATCGTGACCTTCACCTTCCCGCCCGCCTCGACCTGGGCCATGCGGATGGTGTCGCTGACCAGCAGCGACGGCTCGCCCTCACGCACGCTGTCCCACAGAACCCGGATCCCGCCGCCGTCCGTCAGCTGCACAAGCTGGCTGGTGACGGTGTTCTTCGACGCGTTCAGGCACAGCCAGGTGGGCTGGCCCATGAGGGGCGCGAGATCCTCGGCGATGTGGCGGCCGGCGAAGTCGTCGTACATCGGCGCCCCGGGCCGCATCCGCAGCGCGTAGGCCAGGGCGTTCGGGATGTCGATCAGGCCGGTCGGGAAGCCCAGAAGCTGGGACTTCAGGTCGGGCAGATCCTTGGCGAAGACGACCTCGTTGGCGCGGAAGAACGGCTGCAGGCCGCGGATGAAGTCGATCTTGCTGATGGGCGCCTTCACCGGCCGGACGGGCAGCGTTACCCCGCGGGCGACCTGCTGCTGGCGGATCGGCTGCATCAGGAACTCGTTCAGGCCGTCTTCCTCGACCCCCATCCACGTCGGCTGGTACTGCTCCCACGTCGAGAACTGAGCCTCAACGATCTCGTCGGGCAGGATGTGCCGGCCCCACGCGTCCCAGATCACCAGCCGGGCGCCGATCCACGACCAGACGACGTGGCCGGTGGTGGCCGACCCCTTGTTCACCGTCCGCGCCGGGTCGGTCATGGAGTAGACGGCCTGCCAGGTCCGGACGGTCGGCTCGACCCTGATCATGTCGGGCTTGAAGGGCTTCAATTCCGGGGCCTCCGACTGGCACATGAATTCCTGGGTGTAGCCCTGCCACTGGCCGCGGGCCCGATACGTCACCTCCTGGCCGCGGATGAAGTCCATCGGGAAGCGCTCCGGCCAGGAGGCGATGCGCTTCGGCTTCCCATACTCGTCGGGGTACATGGGACGGCCGGTCTCGGGGTCGATCCGGTCCTCGATCTCGTCGGGCGAGTAGTACCACCAGGGGAAGCGGTGTGTGATCACGCCCGGCGCCTTGGCCTCCATCTCGGGCAGGCTCTCGGGATGCAGGGGCGTGGCGGCGATCCGCCAGCGTCCGGTGGGGTCCATGGCCGGCATCAGGTCGAACGACCACCAGTCGCTGACCTTGGCGCGCATCTCCGGCGTGCGGACGTCGTCGCGGTTCTCAAGGTCGTCGCCGAACACGAAGTCGGGGCGCTGGTCGTAGTGCTTGATCCCGCGCAGGGACTGCCCTTTGCCGAGACACTGGATGCACGTCCCGTTCGCCAGCACCAGCCGGTCCTCGCCCCACGTCGGCCCGCGCAGGTTCCTGAACGCCCGGGCCAGCATGTCGTTGGTGTCGAATTCGCGCCGGATCGCCGCCAGGCGGCTGGCCGCCCGGTCGTAGTTCTCGCCCACGATCAGGCAGTTCCCGAACTCGCGGAAGCCGGCCATCAGGGTGATGGCTTCCTCGGCGGTGGTGCTCTTCGCGCCGCCCCGGAACACGAAGTCGACCACGCCTTTGGCCGGGCCGTGGAAGTCGAGGATCATGGTGTTGTGGAAGGGCGGCGACGCCTGTGGATGCCGGTGCTTGAACAGCACCCGATGGGCCAGGGGGCGGTCCCTGTACAGGCGGGCCAGGAGCTCGCGGCGCTCGGTCACTGCTCTTCTTCGGCGTAGCGTCCGCGGATGTGCCGGTGGAAGAACTGGCCGGCGGACCCCGCGGCCTGGAACTGGCGGGCCACCTGGGCCGGCACGTTCAGGTAATCGTAGGTCCGGCCATCGGTGAATTCGATGGTCAGGGTGTCGGTCGACTCGTCGAAGTCGACCTGCCCGATATGGGACGACGCGGGGCGCCAGGCTAGGCTAGCCATCGCAGTTGCATCCCTTGTCGGTGGACAGAACCTGAAGGATCCAGAACGCCAGGAACCCGACGCCCACCCCGGTCAGGACCATCTCGATCGTGTGAACCATGTCAGTCTCCGCAGGCGGCCTTCCACGCCGCGTTGTGGGCCCTGACGGCCATCTGGGTTTCCAGGGTGTCGTTCCTCGACCAGCTTATGGGAGGGAACGCGGTGCAGGCCGCCTTCGCCACGGCCGGCGACGCCTCAATCGCGGCGGAACCCGTCGTCTGGCAGGCCGCCACCGTCATCGCGAGGGCCAGCCAGGTCATGGTAGGCGCGATAGCGTGCCCGATCAGCGACGGCGACAAGATCGACGGCCGCCTCGGCGTCTGCCGCCCGCTGCCGTGCGGAGCCCCGATCCCCTGCCTCATCAGTCGCGGACCTGTTCTTCGGCGCGAAAGCGTCGACCAGGACCCTGGCGAGGAAGTCGAGGATCGCGGCCCACACGGCACGGGCTACCGGCCAAGAACCTTGTGGACGTCCCGCTTCTGGATCGCGGACCAGACGAAGGCGACCAGGGCCACGGCGGCGGCGCCGCCGAACTGGATCAGCTGGGTCTGGAAGTCGGACGTCGCCAGGCCCTTCGCGGCCAGAACCCCGGCCAGCAGGGTCATCGCGTGACGCCCGGCCGACGCGGCCAGCTGGGTCACGAAGGCGGGAAGTTCGGGGCCGGGGGCCGGATCAAGCTGGGTCATGTCGAGCTCCTGTCGGGAAGGGGCCGCCGCGCCGGAACCCGCGCAGCGGCCCATCTCCACCCAGCGCCGCTTCCCCCGAAGCGCCGCCGAATCGCTTACTCGGGCTTCGCCGCCCGAAGGGCCACGGCTTCCTCGGTCAGAAGCCCCGTGGCCGGGTCGATGCTGTCATGCCGCTCGTCGCGGCCGACGCCGGTGACGGCCGGATCCTTCGGGTCCAGCCCGTGATCCGCCGCTTCGGCCACCGCGTCTTCGGTCTTCCTGCTCATCCCGGCCCCCGGTCGCTGGTTCTTCGTGCCAGCCAGCATCGTGCCAGCGCAAACCGCTGTCAAGGCCCCAAGGGCCCCCACCCTGGCAGGCCGCGGTGTTGTCCTTGGGAGACGGATGCGGCCATTGGGCGTCGGATGGGGGCCCCGCACGGCTCGTCGTGCGTTCGCCGGTCCAGTTCGGGGAAGCTGGGAGGCCATGTCGGTCTGGATCGACTGCCAGCAGGGTGGATCACTTCGCTTTGCTGGTCAAGCGGGTCGCATGGTCGCCGTTTCGGAGGGCTGAACCCTTGGCGGCGGTGGCGGATGTGACGGCGTTGGGGCCGTATCGGTGGCAAGGCTGCTATGGATTGTCAAAATTGGCGCGGTTTTTGTGTGAGGGGTGATAATTTTCGCCGAAACGGGGGTCCGGGGCGTTTTTCCCGAACCGCCGCCAAGCCCTTGCCGGCCGCCACGGCGTTTCGCTGGCGTTTGCCAGCGTTGAGCCGCTACGTCATTGAGTTTGTTACGGTGTTTCGGTGATAATATGTGAAATCGTGGGGCGATTGGTGGGTTTATGGGACTGCCAAGGCGCCGGGTATGCGGTACGTGGATACCGCAACGCCGCCTCGCGTCACACCTGGCCCACGCGTAACGTGCGTCACACCCACACACGATTGGACCTAACGAAACACTGTAAAGGGTTCACCATAAGACAGCACGCTAAGAGACACCCTTAGAACGCACCTTTAAGGATATGCTTGCGTAAATGCGCTACTAGCATCATGCTAGCAGGCATGGTGATCGGCACGGGAAGGGAGTTGTTATCCGGGCTAAGCCAAGCGCCGAACGAGGCTTGCCCGATAACATACGCTCCCCCCTGCTGTCAACCTGCTACGTGGCAAATGGAGCAAGCAAAATGGGTAACAGTCTCAAGTTGGCGTTTGATGCGCCCCCGCCAGTCGGATTCGAATATGTGGACGCGGGATTCACTTATCGGGTTATCGCGTCGCGCCCTCACACGAACATGAGAGGCGAGCAATCCGCCGTCATCACCTGGCAGGGATTGTGCGCAGAGGACGGGGCGCCCTTCACGTTCAAAACCGGAGCTCGCATCTACAGCTTCCGGCGCCGTTGCAAGGATCACAACGCGGGCTGGGTTCCGGCCGCGCCGTTCGGAACGGCGCCCAAGGATCCGCGTAGCGAAGGCGAGATCGTGAAGGCGTTCCTTGACCGCTGGGCGAAGGCCTTGGACGCAATGGAAAGGGACAGCCCCGCGGCGAAGCGCGGAAACATGGCCTGGGATGAGGCGACAAACCGTGCGGAGGAAGAATTTCCGCGCGCGTTCGCAGAGGACGCGGAGGGATAGGCCCGCGCACATTGCCAGACACTCTCAACCCCGCTCCGGCGGGGTTTTTCTTTGCCAGCTGGCATTGACAGTAATTGGCAGCGCTGCTAGCAGACAGGGGCTTAACCTTGGGAGGCTAGCAAATGCTGACATGTCGAGACATTCGGGAAGCTGACGCTGTGGCGCATGCGCGTAACGTCGCGAAGCTTCAGACCATGGCCAATCCGCGGAGCGGCCGCATCGTGCGAGAGTCTGAGCTCGCGCGGTACATGGCGAGCAGGACCTACCGCCGCGCGCGGATCCGCGAAGCGCGCTCCAACCTGATCTGGGCTGTGGGTATCGCTGTGGCGATGTGGTGCGGCCTCGCGCTCCTGATCATGGCGGTGCTGTGATGGGTGTTTTCTGGAAACCCCACAAGGAACACCCGTGCGCCGATGGCGTCACGCGTACCGTCTATATCCGCGGCGAAGTTGCACCGTTTGTCGGCTGGATTGCGACGCCAGACACCTATTTTTCGTGCGCCGCTTTCGTCCGCGTGCGGGGCGCCCGGGTCCGCGGATTCGTTGGGGAGTGCGGCGACGTATACGCGTTTCACCCGCTCGACTCTGACGCACACAAGATGGCGGTGCTGTGATGGCCTATTTCGAGCCTGATCGGGGTGAAATGAAGCTATCGCCCCGCTTCGTAACCGACTTGGCCGATGCGCTAGGCGGCCGTGACGTGAACCACGAATATCAGTCTGGCGCCTTCACTGTGGGCGATCTCCGCGTGATCCTGCGGCAAGGCTGGGGCGCCAAGGCGCGCCGCGTCCGTGTGGTCTGCACGGCGGCCGACACGGAAGCTTGTCGCCGCGCCTATTCCCAGGGTGGAAGCTTCCCGTTTCCGGAAGCGACGATAGATCCGGAGCGGCCGCTAGACGCTGTGGTGAAGGATCTGCAGCGCCGCATCATCGACAAGGCCGCGCCGGCCTTGGCGCGCGTCGCTGAAGCCTCCGCGAAGCAATCCGCGGAAGCGCTGCAGCTGCGGGAGCATGCCGAACGGATCAACGATCGGTTTCCGGGCACGGTCACAGAGCACACGGACTCCAGCAAGCGCGAGGCGGGATTCTACTTCAACCAAGCCGGCTCGTATCTGAGTGGGCGCCTGTGCAGTGACGGCCGGCTGTACGTCGACCGTCTGGGCACGGTTCCGGCTCACAAGGTTGAGCGCTTGCTGGCGCTTCTCGCAGAAGCCTGAAGGCTGACGTTTCGGACAGGCCGGGCGGATCCGCGAAAGGGTCCGCCCTAGCCTGTCCGAAGCGCCAACGCTTCGCATCAACAGGAACAACGGCCATGGCCGAACGGCTTTATTGGACCTGCGGCAGCGGAAAGCTGGACCTGCAGTTGACGTTGGAGGACGCCGAATCCGGGCATCACCAGGGCGAGTGTGAAGATGATGTGCGCGCCTTGCGCCGCCTCCCCTACGTCGCCGAACAACTCCGCGCTTGGGATCCTGAGCACGTCCGCGACGAATTGCGCGGCTATGGCGCGTGGGAAGAGGATGATCTGGCAGACGAGGACCTTAACGAGGTCCGGATGCTCTGGCTTGCCTGCGGCGACGTCGTCGAGAACGCGCGGGAGGCCGGCCAATGACCTGCGGCGAGCTTTTCGGCTTTCACCAGGCGGACATGGCAGAAAGCCCCCAGGACCGTGAGCACTGCCGGCTCGACCTGGATTCGGTGTCCAGCCCGGGCCAGGCGCTGCGCTTCATAATGGCGTGGCGGCCTATGCTTCGCGAGCTCCTGATCAATCCTCCACAGGATCCGGCCGTTACGGCCGAGCTTGAGCAGGAACTGAAAGAGGCGACCGACACGGCCGATCGTCTCGCCAACGCCATGGCCGATGCGCGGATCCACATCAGCCGCGGCGCCGAGTTCCTTTACGAGGACACCCCCGATATCGGCGCCGCAGATGCTGAGCTAACCCGGGCCGAGGATGAGCTTTTCAACGCGCTCAAGCGCGAAGAATACCTATGACACCCTGCCCCGCGTCCGGTCTCCCCAGCCGGCGCGGGGTTGCTCTTTGGCAGGGGATGGAACCAAAACCTATGTACATCAAAGGATTGGATGATCCCGGGCGCCAGCTTTTCGCTGGCCATGCGCTGGACTTTAGTGCTATCCGGCATTCCTCGTTTGGGAGACGGGATACACGCCAGATGGCTTTTTCGCTCATTGCTACATTCTACGACCTGACAGGCTGGACCGATTCGCGGATCGCCCAGATGCTGAATATGCCCAGGTCGACCGTCCAGGCGTTCCGGTCAGGCAAGCTGACTGAAAACCTGAACCCCGAGCAGCGCGATGCGCTGGTCAAGGCCGCGCAGCAATATCGGCTGTGGGTCTACAACACCGTGGCCGAAATGGAGCTCCGCAGCTAGGACGCTGCGGAGCTTTTCGGTGCATCCCGGTGCGTCTCGATGCGAGCGCCGGGCGCGGCCCCATTTTGGGTATCGCGGGCCGTAGACACAGCTGACGGCCTGCGTTCAGCATCACAACCATCCCGTGCTCAGTGTACGTTGGACCGTCTGGCGATATGAGCCAGGCGGCTTTGCGCGTGTCCCGCCCGCTCCCCTCTGAGGCGAATTGGCACGACGCCAGCTAGCACTTGACACCCCTGCCAGCGCGCTTCTAACTGTCAAGAAGCAACCAAGGGGAAACGGGGGTGTCGCAATGGAACATGATCGTGGGCCTGAGGGCGCCGATGTGGATCCGCTGGAAGCCGCTTTCCGGGCCGGCTACGCGGCCGGCGCGGACGCGATGCAGCTTGAGGCAAGGGGACGGCCATGGCTGTCCGAGGATGAGGCGGTGGACGCCTGGCGCACTGGCAACGGAGTCTAGCAGATGACCACGATGACGCCCCAGCGGATCACCGACTACGCCAGGAGCATCGGCGTGGCGTCGCCCACCGCGGGCCAGCGGATCGAGATCGCCAAGATTCTCGCGCAGACGGATCGCCAGGACCGGATGATCCATCTGCAGGATCTGGCCGTGGCGGCTGCGTACAAGGGACAGCCGGTCTATCCGGACATCAAGCCATGACCACCCGCCAACAAAACACCGACCTGCTGGAGCGGGTGGAGGGGCTACGGCTGAGACGCGGCATCTGGTGCTGTGCGACGCAGTCGATCTGCTCGCGCCTGACGATCCAAACATCCGGCACTTTCGGGTGGTCGGCGCTTGGGAAAGCTTGGCCCTCGCCCTGCTGGGCCGCGTGCTGCCGGGGTGGTGCAAGTCGGTCGTTGATCTGTCGCCGGATGAGCCGTGCGAGGCCTACGTCTGGCAGCGCGGCTGGACCCACAACATCAAGGGAACGGGCATCACGGGAGCCCTCGCCATCCTGTCCGCCATGCTGCGGGCGCTGATCGCGGAGATGAGCGATGAGGCTTAGCCGCTCCGTCCGCGTGGTCATTTCCGTCGTGGCCGTGTTCGCAGCCTTTTACGCCGCCTTCGCCTTCCTGGCTTGGGACTGGAACGCCGAACACTGGAGGGGCCTACGGTTCTTCTACCTGTGGACTGCGGCCTGCGTCTCACTTTTCGCCGCCGTGTTCATGTGGAGTGACCGATGACCAATGACCTAGACGCCCTGGAAGCTGTTGCGAAGGCGGCGACGCAGGGGGAGTGGACTGTCATAATCTCGGGGCTGCTGGGCGATAGCTTCCTCGTCTGCGAGGACGTTCCGGGGCACCTGAAGCCGATCTGCGTCACGGAACACCACGGCCCGAAAGCCGAGGAAGACGCCACCCACATCGCCACCTTCTCCCCTTCCCGCATCCTCGCCCTCGAGGC
>Ga0228700_1000657_pt1 | contig 28511 bp, 19 predicted proteins | sample McNCre317_Aug_MG_FD_178019 | JGI IMG/M metagenome (GOLD analysis project Ga0228700, IMG submission 178019) | Freshwater microbial communities from McNutts Creek, Athens, Georgia, United States - 3-17_Aug_MG | ecosystem: Environmental > Aquatic > Freshwater > Creek | place: USA: Georgia...
CGCCAAAACATTCAAATTAGCGTGGCGATTGGCCAATCAAGAGCAAAAACCGGAGTTCAACCTTGAGGTACAAGCATTGCGGTTTGATGGCGAGTACCGTTGGCTAGAACTACACGCAGTTTCCAATCCAAGCACTTTGGGCCATCAGACCCATTGGATAGGAACTTTGACTGATGTTTCCGAGCGTCGCGCCGCAGACCATGCGATGCGTGAGAGCCAAAAGCTCGAGGCAATTGGCAGTCTAACTGGCGGTTTAGCCCACGACTTCAACAATTTGCTAGGCATTGTTCTGGGCAACCTTGACATGTTGAATGCAAGTCCTTTGGGCGATCGCGCTGCGGCTCAGGTGCGAGTAGCCTTGGCGGCCGCTGAACGGGGGGCTGAACTCACTAAGTCCCTTTTAGCAGTTGCACGGGGACAATCTTCTGTTGCAACTGAAACAAGCCTGATCAGCTTGCTTGAGAAGATGAAGCCGCTCTTGGTACACACCGTGGGCGTGAGGATAAGTCTTCAGCTAAAAATCGAATTGGAGCAAGCACTTGCGTTGGTCGATCTCGCTGGATTTGAATCATCAATGCTCAATTTGGTGATCAACGCGCGCGACGCAATGGCTGGTAAAGGAATACTGAGCATCGTATTGAGAGCCCCCACAAAGCTGGAAGTGACCGGCCTGCCACCAGGGCGTTATGCAGTTATAGAGGTTAGAGATACCGGATGTGGTATGCATGCCGATGTTCTTAGTAAGGCTACAAACCCCTTCTTCACCACAAAAGAACGTGGCCGCGGAACGGGCTTGGGCTTGGCCATGGTCAGTGGCTTCGCCCACCAATCAGGCGGTCGGTTGCATATTGAAAGTAAGGTGGGCCACGGAACTGAGGTTCGATTGACAATACCGTTGATCCTAGATGGTCAGCTAGAAAGTCGACCTGCAGAACTACAGGCGAATGTGCAATCTACCAGACGCGGAACAATCCTCGTTGTGGATGATGAACAGCCCTTATTGGACTTGCTATCTGAATGGCTAGTTCAGGCAGGATACGACGTTCAATGCAGCAATAGTGCAGAGAACGCTTGGAAACTCATGCAAAAGGCAGCACCCGACATCTTGATAACTGACGTGGTTATGCCGGGAAAATTTGATGGTCTGGGTTTGGCTGCTAGAGTCGAAAAACTAGGCACACGAACTCAAATACTGCTTGTATCTGGCTTCCCAATCGCCGGGGAGGAAGCAGTTGCCGCCTCTAAATGGCCCATGCTAGCAAAGCCTTATCGCCGAGCCGAACTTATTGCTAGGGTTGAGTCACTCGTGAAAATACAAAAAGAATAGACCGCTATGGACTTTGCTAAAAATTGTCAATTATTGAAATGACTAAATAGGGCTGTGTTTATATACGTGACTCAATGGTCTTCGTAAAGATTCGGACATAAAGGACAGTGATTTGAAAAAAGCCGAAAAACCATTGAGTATTCGGCAAATGTGTAAATATCGTATAAAACAAAACTTAGCTATGGCACAAAGATGAAGAGCGCAGAAAATCTGGAAACTGCCAATGTCGTAGCTTAGGGAATAAAGATGAGCGTTGCATCAACCATTTATGTGGCATGCAAAGATTGGACATGGATTATTCACTAAAGTTAAATATGAAGTGCCGATTGATTACTAAAATGCAAGCGATTCACTTTTGTCTTTGGGCGTTAGTAGCACCTCAGGTAATTGCGCAGGTAATTCGTTTTGCTCCAGAGAAGGACTATGCACCGTTTGTCAGCGTTACTCCCGAAGGCCAGGTACATGGACTTTCTATAGACGTTCTAGACATTATTAAGCCGAAGCTTGGATTTGAGGTGAATACCTTGGCAGCAGATAGCTTAGCCAATATTCTTCAGGCAGCTCGTCGGGGTGATGTGGACTTGATATCTTCACTTAGACCTACAGTCGAGCGTTCAGAGTACCTTGCATTCACCGAACCATATGTCAAAGTACCAGCGGTTTTAGTGGTTCGCTCGGAGTCAGAGCTGCCTAAGCTAAAGGACCTAGTAGGCCATTCGGTAGCTGTTGGCAAGGGTTATGCAGTTGAAGGATTTGTGCGTTCTAACTTCCCAGATGTCCGCTGGCTTGCCGTTCCCGATGATGTCAGTGCACTGCGTTCACTCATGCGCGGTGAGGTCGAAGGCGTTATCGCTGATATTGCCAGTGTGAGTGACGCGACACGCCACAGTGGGATCTTTGGCGTGCAGGTGGCAGAAACATTGCCATTTGAATACGATCTCAGTTTTGCTTACCGCAAGGAACTCACGCAGCTTGGCGTGGCACTAAATGCTGGTTTGAAGCAGATTAATCCTTCTACGCGGCAGGTACTGCTTCGACGATGGATAGACTCTGAGGCGCTGGCTTACGAAGACCCACGCTTGATATGGGTTCGCAGATTCGCCATCGTACTTCTTGTTGCGGTCTTGATCAGTGCGGCTCTATGGCACCTTGCCAAAAGGACGAAGCAAGAGGCGAGTTCAGATGGACAGTAACTCCACCCTAACATGGCGGCTATCGGAAAAAAGCCGCGACTTGGGCTGGATTATTCGTTGGGCTGTGATTTGTGGGATCACGGCGCTTTCTTCCCTGATCATATCGGACGCCCGCCCGGGGCAAGTTGTCTTTTGGCTAGCAAACCCTGTGGGTGCAATCAGTTTATTGCGTTTGCAGCGTAAGCATTGGTGCCGGATGATTATTGCCATCATCGCGAGCATTTGGACTGCCAAATTAATATATGAAATGGTCTTTGACCTTGGGCGAGTCGATATTGATGGCGTGCTCTCCATGGCAACAGGTGCTGGCCTAGAGGCGTCTGTACGCATGATCGAGATACTGCTAACTGCATCCTTGCTCGGTCGGGTGGAATCCCTATCTCGTGCAGTAGAAAGTGTTTCAGTGCATGGCATGTTGCTGTTGCGATGTGCACTGATGCCATCAGTCCTAGCTGCGCCTCTAGGTGGAATGGTATGGGCCATAGACCACCAAGGCTACTGGCAATTGATGGCGCTTAACTGGTTTACTGGCAGCGCCATCGGCACGGTGGCTGCGCTGCCACTTGCATTGGCAGTATGTGTGAAACACCCGAAACTGGCCTGGAAGGATGTATCGGATCCGCAAGCCTTATTTATCTTGTTGGGAGGCATGGCTGTAGTCCTATGGACAGGAACAAGTTTTCCTCAGCCTTTTGTCCTTATGGTCGTACCAGTCGTATTGATGGCGCCGCGAACAAACCTGGTAACAACGTTGACGGCGAACTTCTTTATGGCTGGCAGTATGGCGGCACTTATTCGCTACGGCGTGCTGATACTTCCTTCAACCTCAACGTGGTGGGGTGACACCCTTTTTTATCTTTCAGTATTGGCGACACTTCTTCCTGGCTTGTTCTTGGCCGTAATGTCAGAAGGGCAACGAAAGACATTGGCAGTACTCGAGGCGAATGAATCGAACGCGAGGGTTCTCTACTTTCAGACACCTGCAATACTGCATTCAATTGACGCCGATAACAGAATCGTACGTGTAAGTCGGCTTTGGCTACATACGCTCGGTTACCGGGAGGACGAAGTAATAGGTAGTCAAGTTACGGATTTTATGGAGCCTACTGCAGCCAGGCATTTCAAAGATGTTGTCATCCCTGCTTCATTGCGAGAGGGCAGATGCGACAAAATTGAGTTTCAGATGCTAAAGCGGGACGGTACGCTTTGCGATGTCGTGTTGTCGGCGATTTGGGAATACGACAGTTCTCAAAATCCTAAGATATGTCTTGCGGTGCTGCAGGACGTAAGCGAAAAAAAATACCTAGAAGCACGCAGTCACTACGCAGAGCATGATCCGCTAACCGGCCTTCCTAACCGGGTAATTTTGCAGGATCGACTGAAAATGCTATGTGTCCATCATGCTAGGCATGGTGGAACATTTGCGGTTGGTTTCTTGGACCTAGACCATTTCAAAGAAGTTAACGATACCTACGGTCATGACGCCGGAGATTTATTGCTAAGGGAGCTTGCAAGCAGATTGCAGAAATGCCTGCGCTCCGAAGATACAGTCTGTAGGCTGGGGGGGGATGAGTTTGTAATGCTTTTTGCTTTGGCGAACAGTAGCTCTGAGTTGCCGATTTTAGCCAGAAAGATTCTGCAAGCTGTTACAGGTCCGTTCATAATTGGAACGTCAACTAATGCTTGTTCAGTTGTAGTTTCCGCGAGTCTTGGTATTTCCGTGTTTCCTGAAAGCGGGTCTGAGCCGGCGTTACTGCTAACGCACGCTGACCAAGCCATGTACGCAGCAAAGCACGGTGGACGTAATCGCTTTGAAATCTATCGAGTAAATATCCCTAACAAGGGGCATAGATTGGTCTAAAGGACGTTATGTAATAACCAACTAATGCGCTTTATTAGTAACTGGGTTTAGGCTCAGCATTAAGCTGAGCCGAATCTCTTTCGAGTCGTGCGCCGGAGGAGGTACACGGGGTCATTGCTGCCCGGTCGGAATCGTATCCAATGCACTTCTTCCACTAGTAAAACCCAAAAAAATTAGGGGCATTTTCCGACCAGTTTTAGCAAAAATTGGACTTAAGTCCCGAAAAGGTTCCTTGTAAATACTGCGCAAACTGCGGCAGTTTGCCAATGGCGGCGGCAGGGGAAGGAATTTAGATTTCAAACATCTGATTTGAAGCCGCAGCGGGTTGATCGGCTCGGTCGGGCCTAGGTTCTGAACATTTCACGACCAAAGTCCGGCCTAAATCACGACCAATTGTCGTGGGAAATTTTCCCACAGATAAGCAAACTTCCGTCAAGTGAACAGGAACAGAGACTGCCAACCAAAAGGCAGTTTCTACAGCCAGGCACCCAGGTCGCAGTTCACTTTTTTTGTAATTTCACACTTTTATTAATGGAGAAATATCATGTCCAAAGCTTCCAAAGTCGCCTTCCTGATCAGCGCACTGCTTGTCGGTGCATCATTTACCCAAGCCGCCAGCGCCACCCTGGTCGAGGACCAAGTTATCGCCAAGCGCGAAGCTGCTGAAGGTGCGCGTGGTGAAGGCCAAGGCCACCCTCTGACGGATGCCAAGGACCAAGTTGTCGCCAAGCGCGAAGCTGCCGAGGGTGCACGTGGTGAAGGCCAGGGCCACCCACTGACGGATGCCAAGGACGAAGTTATCGCCAAGCGTGAAGCTGCTGAAGGTGCGCGTGGTGAAGGTAAAGGCCATCCTCTGACGGATGCCAAGGACGAAGTTGTCGCCAAGCGTGAAGCTGCTGAAGGTGCGCGTGGTGAAGGTAAAGGCCATCCTCTGACGGATGCCAAGGACGAAGTTATCGCCAAGCGCGAAGCTGCCGAGGGTGCACGTGGCGAAGGCCAAGGCCACCCCCTGACGGATGCCAAGGACCAAGTCATCGCTTAAAACATTCAGCGGACTAAGCTGACACAGCCTAGAAATCGCTCCAAGTTGAATTGGCTTCGGGCGATTTTTCGGCTGTGGTCTTAAGGTCGTGTCAAGCGGCTCAAATGCAACACGTACTACCGCTGCCAGCCCATCACAGGCGGGCAAGCCGAAAACTCTTAAGACCACAGGTGGTCAAGTGCTGTGGTTGTGCAAGTGAATTGGCTATCCACAAAACTGTCATAGCAATTCAGCACCCCGTGGAGCTGACTTTGGTGGGCACCTGCCGTGTGCCCATTGCCGACATTCAAGACTCACGAGTGAATGTCGGATCTTGTTAAAGCTACTACAGATGCCGGTAGCGCGCGGCAATTGGCATGCATTGCAAAATCCATTTCTACAGAGGCGGAATGTTCTTCTTCTGCGGGAGCGCCATCTCGCTGTGAGAAGTGGCTCCGCAAATTTGAACAGGTGAGATAAAGACAGACTCCGGGTATTTGGCCTGGCCGACAATGGCCAGGCGGAAGGAGTTTGTGATGAACAAGAAGTCATCTGGACGGCGTTCGCGCCGTTCGCATAGTCCAGCATTCAAAGCCAAGGTTGCCTTGGCGGCGCTACGCGAGGACAAGACCATGGCAGAGCTGTGCAAGGAGTTTGAGCTGCACCCTACGCAGATCAACGACTGGAAACGGCAATTGCTGGAGCGTGCTGCTGACGTATTCGGCAGCGGCACCGCGCCCGAGCCGGTGGACCTCGCACCGCTGCACGCCAAGATTGGCCAGCAGGCGCTGGAGCTGGATTTTTAAGCAGCGCGCTCACCAAGGCGGGATTGCTGAGCGCAAAGCGATGATTGACCGTGAACACCCCTTGAGCGTGGCGCACCAGGCCCGGTTGCTCCAGATCAGCCGCGGCTCGGTGTATTACCAGCCACGCCCCACCAGTGAATCCGATTTGGCGCTCATGCGCCGCATTGACGAACTGCACCTGGAGCACCCGTTCATGGGCGCTCGCATGATGCGCAGGCAATTGCTACGCCAGGGCATTCACGTTGGCCGGCGCCACTTGGGCACGCTGATGGATCGTATGGGCATCCAGGCACTGTGCCCCCAGCCCGGCACCAGCAAGCGCCACCCGCAGCACAAGGTCTATCCGTATCTTCTGCGCAAGGTGGCCATACGCCGGGCCAACCAAGTCTGGGCGCTGGACACGACCTACATTCCGATGGCACGGGGCTTTGTGTACCTGACGGCCGTCGTGGACGTAGCCAGCCGCATGGTTCTGGCACACAAAGTGGCGATCACGCTGGAGGCTTGCCACGCCAAGGAAATCATTGAACAAGCGTTCGCACGCTATGGCTTGCCGGAGATCGTCAATACCGATCAGGGCAGCCAGTTCACCGCCGAGGAATTCACCGACGCTGTCCTGGATCGTGGGTGCAAGTTGTCCATGGATGGCAAAGGCGCCTGGCGGGACAACGTATTCGTCGAGCGACTATGGCGATCAGTCAAATATGAGCGAGTTTATCTGCGGGCCTACGGTGCAGTCAGCGAGGCGAAGGCCGACGTGGCCCAATACGTTGACTGGTACAACCGCGAACGGGTTCATTCCAGTATTGAGGACAGGCCACCAGAGCAAGCCTACTGGGAGTTACTGCCCAAGGTTGCCCAAGCTGCATAGAATGAAAATTCCAGATGCGCCCCGAGTTGCCCACCGCTGTCGCCGTGGACAACTCTGCATCAATTCAACCAGCCCGCAGTCTCTTTATCTCTTGGGGTAAAACTGTTCAGACAAGCGGAGCCACTTCTCACCCTGCATGCGACCCACAGCCCATCGCTCAGATCGCTTGAACTGGTAGCGCGCGACAAGAGCTGTGAGCACCCAGACAAAGCCTGCCACGGCGCATCTTGTCCGCTGGCGAATGGCTTCTACGACAGATTACCGGCTGCCAGGCAAGCGGCGGCGGATAGGGCCATGCACGGCCCACTGGTCGCATCCGTGTTGCGCCGAGTCGCGCTGGACCACCACGTCTGCCCATATTACTTGGGCCAGGAGATGGCGCGTTGGGTCGATGTGGTTCTAGGCGACTACAACTACTTCTTTGATCTGCACGCGATGCTGTTTGCATTGACCCAGGCCCAAGGGTGGCGCGTAGCGCTGCTGGTGGACGAAGCACACAACTTGGTCGAGCGCGCCCGCAAGATGTACTCGGCCGAATTGCGCCAGCACAGCCTGGTTGCTGCCAGAGAGGCTGTGCGTATCGCGGGTCCGGCGAATCTCAAACGCAAGCTCGGTAGTGTGCAAAGCGCTTGGCGCAAACTGAACTTGGCTGCCAGCAGCCCGTTTCATCCTTTCCCCAGTGTGCCAGACGACTGGCTGCTGGCATTGCAAGGCGCAGTAGTGGCCCTGGCTGAACATTTCAACGAAGCGCAGGGCTCACTGGGTCAAGCTAACGTCACGGGGGAGGGCTTAGAACTTCTTTCGGACGGGCATCCTGATCCAGTACCGCAAGCCTTGCGGACCTTTTACCTCGAAGCATTGCACTTTTGCAAAATCGCAGAACTGTTTGATGACCACACATTGTGCGATTTGAGCTGGCACGACAAGCAGCCACAAACTCCGCGAAGCCAAGCCAGCCTGAACCTGCGCAACGTGGTGCCTGCCCCTTGCCTTGCACCACGCTGGGCGGAAGCGCATAGCACCACACTATTTTCTGCGACGCTGCAGCCCATGGAACACACGCGGCTCATGCTGGGTTTGCCCGAATCTACGGCCATGTTGGAGGTGGAGTCGCCGTTTGCGGCAGAGCAGTTGCGGGTTGAGGTAGCGCACAGCGTGTCAACCCGCTACGCACACCGTGCGCAATCGCTCGCTGCAGTTGTTGCCATCATGGCCAGGCAGTTTGCAGAGCAGCCAGGTAATTACTTAGCATTTTTTAGCAGCCATGACTATCTGCAACAAGTGGCTTCAGAGTTTCAGGCCTTTCACCCCGAAGTTCCTGTGTGGGTGCAACAGCGCCGGATGAGCGAGGCAGATCAACAAGGATTTCTGGATGCATTCAGTGACAACGGGCAGGGAATAGCATTTGCAGTTTTAGGTGGCTCATTTGGCGAAGGCATTGATTTGCCAGGCCGACGGTTGATCGGCGCATTTATCGCCACCATGGGTTTGCCACAAGTCAATCCGGTCAACGAGCGGATGCGAAAGAAGTTGGATGCACTGGGTAGGTATGGCGATGGTTACAACGCGATTTACTTCTACCCAGGTTTACAAAAAGTAGTGCAGGCTGCTGGCCGTGTCATTCGCACCACCACAGACCGGGGTGTGCTCCATTTGATGGACCAGCGCTACGGGAGGGCGGAGGTGCGAGGTCTTTTGCCTGGGTGGTGGGAGGGGATCCACAGGAACAAGAGGCTGGCAGATACACCCTCTTGTCGTGCCACCAGCGACACGCTCATGCCTGGCTCATAGGTGCGCCGCACTAGTGCCGCTTTCTCTGCGGGGGACCAGCGCCTGCGGCGCTGGTCTTTAAAGATAACTTCAACAGAATCCGTATAACTAGTCTTATTCAATGTCCTTCTCCTATCTCCAAAGATAATCGATAGGACGGGTCCTGGGAATCAGGGGGCTAAGTCAGGATGCTTCCAAGACATCCTCCAGCCTAAAATAACCGCTTCTTGTATTTTGTGTAGAGCCAGTTGTATGTTTGTGATGTGGAAGCGGGTTGGTCTTCTACATAAGCACTCGATCAGCGACACCCATCAAATGTTCCAAAAGAATAGTGATGTGTGTGTCCTATCAAATTCTAATTGCACACTACGGTTCGTCCAACAGATGGTCCAAATGGTCCGGACTTGCCTACCATAGTGACAGAGAATGTACCAGTACCGAGGCCGTTACAAGTAATGGCAAAGAAAAAGGACTGAGAAGAGCCGGCCCCTATTGCGCGAGATAATACAATGGTAGGGCGCGGAAGTGATACTCGACCCGAGCGTGAAAGCCGACCCGTGTAAAAAGATGGACTCCAAGTAGCCGTTCCAGTATTTGTAAACGTACCTGTAACTACGCCAAATACGTTTTTAGCCAAGGAACTTGGGAAGCTATCTATCGAAATACTGGCATTTTCTGCAAAGCCATTCGCATCAATAACCGCGACTGTTTGCGACGGGCTGGCTGCCAATGTCTGGTTTCCGGAATTCTTTAGAAGGAAGCTAAGTGAGTATGTTCCGGGTAGATCAGGCGCCGTGACCGCAAAGTTACGTACAACCATATCTCCGGGAGAAATCGGAGTAGTTGAGCTACCAAGAATTTCAGGTGATGATTGAAACTGCTGCACACCATTTTGGGAAGACGGCGCTACTGAGATCGTATGGTCACCGCTCCATACTAGCCCGCCGGTATTTTTGAATGTTTGCGTTACATTGAAAGTGGAATGAGGTTGAACTGCAATTGTTGGTGCAGAGGTTTGAGATATAAAAGTCGCGGCATCTGGTATATATGTAGCCACTGCAGCACGTAAATTTGGCTGAGGCCCAATCTTTCTCACGACAGGTAACTTCTGTGGTGTTCCTGTCGAAACAAGGAGTGATCGCATCTCTATTGAGTTGAGCTTCGGCTGACCCAAGACTGCCCGCGTAGACTGAATGATGGCAGCTGCACCAACAACTATAGGTGAAGCGCCTGAGGTTCCGCCAAAACTTCGGGTGTACCACTGTTCATTGTCTGGTCCGTTCATGCGCAGCGCCGGTACGGCCACAATACCGCTTGTACCCAAAAAGCCACCGTAGCCAAGTGAGCCAATTCCACTACCCCAGGCACGAACGTCTACACGTGGTCCGTAATTCGACCAACAAAAGGGATCTCCGTCCTGCATGCTGGCACCGACAACAATGGCACCTGAATCGGCGGTCGACGCCGGGTTAACTTGCACGGCGCCATTTCCTGCTGCCTCAACAACAACAATGCCCGCAGCAGTCATTGCTGATATGGCCGCGTGTTCTGCGGGGTATTCCTCAACCGCTACCCAGGCATCTGATGTGCATGGACAGCTTCCGGGGACCGTTTTATCGCAGACAAAGGCCACGGCGTTGGGGTTTGCGAACTGTTGCTCTATGAGGGCAACATCACCGGCCTGAATGGCCTTACCAGCGACGATCAAGGCATTGGCAACACTATAGAAGAAGATGTTCTTGGGATCAAAGTTGGTTACTGAGGACCAACCAACCATTGCATTTGGTACAAGACCATTTGCTCCAAAACCATTTTCCTGTGCGACAAGTTCACCCAACACTGCGGCGCCGTGGCTTCCGTTCTCTTCATTTACCGCCCAATTTACCCCTAAACGAAAACTCATCGCAGGAAGGTCTTCGTGGCTGTCGTCCCAACCGCCTTCAATGTCCGCTATGCGTACAACATTGCCACGCCCACCCGAAAACAGGTGCCCGAAATTGGCATCAATGCCCAGTGGAGCAGGCCCAAAATAGCCCTGACTGGGAGTCACGTCAATGGTGGTAAGCGGAGCCTTGTCTATCGCACCAAAGGGCAGCGGCTGAAAGTATGCGCTCTCAACGCTGGGTAGCTCCTGAATGGACTGAAGTAGAGCCAAAGCTTGACCCGGATCTGGCTCCCTGAGATAGACGTGAAAAAAAAGGTCAAGATTTGGTAGTTCACGCTTGGTGAGCAATTGGCCACGCTGACGTAAACGCAAAAGATCTGAGCTATCAATGCTTGGTAAAGCACGGCTCACAGTTCCCTTTTGGTCAACAACTAGCCGGGAAAAACGTAGCAGATCTTCCTGAACCGTAGATGGACGTATGCCAAAGCGACTCAGTTGCGCACTATCGGCGCCTGTTGTCCGTAGGGTATCGCCCCGAAGGCTCACACCAGAACCTTCAGCGAACTTAACGACGATTTGACCAATTGCAAAGTGCTTGCTGTCAGCTGGGGTTGAAAGAGACCTATAGCGAGTATATGGACGAAGAAGTTTACCGCCTTTAGGCGGTTTAACTATCGCGCCCTCGTCACGCTTGAGGATGGAGAATATCCCCTCAACTCCCGGTGCAATATAGTTTTGTACAACAGGATTCCCATCTAATGTTGGAGGACGTGTGGCAGGTGGAACCAATGGCCGCAATGGATCTTTGGGAATTCGAATATCGTTGGGGTCATCGACAACAATTGGCTGAGCCAGAGTAGTGGACGCCGCCGCCATGAGCGCAAGCATGGATAGAGTCGCTAACATGCGTCGCATATTCCCCCCCCTTGAGTTAGCCCCAAATTAATTCGTTTAATCGTATCAGAATAGGCCAGGGCCACCGCTGCTACCGATACGTGGGCCTGGCGCGCCTGCTCGATCACGCGCGTCTTGAATTCAATCGAATGGCGCCGCCAGCTGCGTTGGGGTGGCTTGGCGAATTCTGGATTGGATGGGTTTGTATTCATGTGTCCACTCAAAAGTTTGTGGACACAAGCATCCTTGCTCAGCTACTCGAATTCAATGTGACATTGCCGGACGTACATGGACGCTCCCGGTTTGCCAAGCTTTCAATTCATGACGGATCGAAGGTAAAGATTGCACCCGTACATTCGGACTTTCGTTGTGACTTTGGGTCACTGTCCCTGATGGGATTCGCTGGTCGACGCCTCGATCGCATACACGCACTCTAGGTGCCTCGTCCGGCACGGGCTTTGTCAACCACGGTCTGACCTATCTTGCCATCACTTCATGATTGCCTGAGCAATCGGTGGTTCAAATCTCCCTGCTTGGTTCTTCTCTATCTTTGCAAACAACCGATCTGACTACAGGGCCACATTGGTGGTCGTGTAGTCAGACCGGAACTCTCGATCGTGTGCCAACAATGCCCATACGATGCGCGCATTTTTGTTGGCCAACGCTACGGCTGCCACATTTCTGTTTCGTCGGCTGACCACTCCATTGATCCAAGTGCAGGCGTCGGGCTTTTGTTGTGCCCTGTAAATCACCGAGCGTGCCCCGTGAATCAATAGAGTGCGCAGATAGGTGTCACCACGTTTGCTGATGCTCAGGAGTGTTTGTTTGCCTCCACTGGAATGCTGCTTTGGCACCAGACCCAGCCAAGCTGCGACCTGACGCCCGCCGTCAAAGTTCTTCGCATCTCCCAACGACGCCACCAGCGCGCTGGCAGTGATAGGCCCGATGCCTGGTACATGTGCCAGTTTGCTACTGGCATCACTTTGGCGGTGCCATTTGACGATTTGTGACTCCAGCTCATCGACCTGACGGTCGAGCTCTTTCAGGTGATCCAGCAGCCTTTGCACGAGAATCCGAAATGCACCTGGCAGATCATTACTGGCATCTTCAATTAGCGCGGGCGCGCGGGCTGTGACATAGCCAATACCCTGTGGAATGATCAACCCGAATTCAGCCATCAAGCCCCGTATTTGGTTGGCCTGTGCCGTGCGCGCTCGGACAAAGCCTTGCCGGACCCGGTGCAATGCCAAGACTGCTTGCTGTTCAACATTCTTGATCGGCACAAACCGCATGTTGGGCCGGGTCACGGCCTCGCAGATAGCTTCGGCATCTGCCGCATCGTTCTTGTTTGTCTTCACATACGGTTTAACAAACTGCGGTGCCATCAACTTGACAGTGTGGCCAAACCCTTGAAGCTTGCGTGCCCAATGATGAGCGCCACCACAGGCCTCCATGCCGATCAGGCATGCCGGAAGATTTACAAAGAACTCTGCCAATTGGTCACGCCGGATTTGCTTCTTGATGACCACTTTACCGAACTCATTTACCCCGTGGACCTGGAAGAGATTCTTTGCCAGATCGATGCCAACAGTTGTAACCTTCATATCGGACGCTCCTTCTGTTCAAGTGGTTGATTCGCATCTCCACTTTGGCACACTACGATGCCGTTAAAGGTGGGAGCGTCCATCCCATTGCATACGATTTGAGACACTGCAAAGGGTCTGCATCGACAAGTGCTGGAACCTAAGAAGGAGAAGATTCGTGAAAGCTCAACTAAGTCGCATTTCACTGTCGGAAGATGCGCTCCGTGCACTCGATCCGCAGCGGCGCTATGTATTCGCGCTAATTGGGCACATCTTCAATGAGCTAATGCTCCTACAAAAGTTGATTCACGTCAGCTGAAGAGAGCCTGGCAATCCAGGGCCACAACAGGCCTGGTCCTATAGACCAGGCCTTTTTTATTTGCATTGTCTCAAACAGAGACAGGCTGTCTTGCGCAGCGGGCGCATGGACAGCGTGATTCTCAGCCTCTCAGCCTTCGAGCTCGGTTGTCAATTCAAGCCAGCGATCTTCCAGTTCCTTGAGTTCCTGGTTCACGCTCTTGAGGCGTTTGCCGGTCTCGGCAATCACGGATGGGTGGGGGTTGGTGGAGAGCTTGGCTTCCAGTGCTGCTCCTTCATTGTTCAGGGCGCTCATCTGCTCTTCGACGGCCGCCAGGGCCTTCTTGAGCTTGCGGGTCTGGTCCGGGCTTGGGCCCGCCGGGGCAGCCGAGGGCGGCGCCACCGGCACCGTCTTGGCGCTTTGTTTCCTGGCTTCTTCCTTGGCCTGCTCGCGTTGGCGCTTGGCCTCTTCCAGCAGGTAGCGCTGGTAGTCGTCCAGGTCGCCGTCAAAAGGCTCCACGCCACCGCGTGAGACCATCCAGAACTCGTCACACACCGCGCGCAGCAAGGCGCGGTCATGGCTTACCAGCATGACCGTGCCCTCAAACTCATTGAGCGCCATCGACAAGGCCTCGCGCGTTGCCAGGTCCAGGTGGTTGGTGGGCTCATCCATCAGCAAGAGGTTGGGGCGCTGCCACACCAGCATGCACAGCACCAGGCGTGCCTTCTCGCCGCCACTCATGCTGCCCACGGCCTGCTTGACCATGTCGCCGCTGAAATTGAAGGTGCCCAGGAAACTGCGCAGGTCTTGCTCGCGCGTGGCCTGGCTGCCGATCTTTCCGCTGGCCGTCAGGTCTTTCACCAGGCGAATCATGTGTTCCAGCGGGTTGTCGGCCGGGCGCAGCACATCGAGTTCCTGCTGCGCAAAGTAGCCGATGTTGAGGCCCCGTCCTTCGGTCACTTCACCGCCGAGGGGAGCCAGGTCGCGCGCCACAGTCTTTACCAAAGTCGATTTGCCCTGGCCGTTGGCGCCCAGGATGCCGATGCGCTGCCCGGCCAGCACCGTCTTGCTGACGTTGCGCACGATCACCGTGGGGGGCGTCTTGGGCGGGGCGCTTTCAGCGGGCGGATAACCAAAACTCACGCCGGTCATCGACAGCATGGGGTTGGGCAGATTGGCCGGCTCGCTGAACTCAAAGGTGAATTCAGCCTCGGACAGCAGCGGCGCTATTTTCTCCATGCGGTCCAGTGCCTTGACCCGGCTCTGCGCCTGCTTGGCCTTGCTGGCCTTGGCCTTGAAGCGGGCAATGAACTTCTGCAGGTGGGCGATCTTGTCTTGCTGCTTGGCATAGGCCGCTTGCTGCAGCTCCATTTGCTCGGCGCGCATGTCCTCGAACTTGCTGTAGTTTCCGCCGTAGCGCATGAGTTTGCCGCCATCGATATGCAGGGTCACATCGGTCACGGCATCCAGAAACTCACGGTCGTGGCTGATGACCACCATGGTGCCTTCATACTTCTTGAGCCAGGCCTCCAGCCAGACCAGGGCGTCCAGGTCCAGGTGGTTGGTGGGCTCGTCCAGCAGCAAAAGGTCTGAGGGGCACATCAGGGCGCGCGCCAGTTGCAGACGCATGCGCCATCCGCCCGAAAAACTGTTGACCGGATTTTCGAGCTCGGTAGTCTTGAAGCCCAGGCCCAGGATCAATGCCTGGGCGCGGGCGGCAGCGTCATGCTCGCCGGCATCATGCAGGGCCATGTAGGCATGGGCCATGCGGTCGTAATCGTCGGTGGCCTCTGCGGCGGCGACTTCCTGGCGCGCAGCATTGAGTTGGGTATCGCCTTCCACCACAAACTCGGTGGCGCTCTGCTCGGTCTCCGGCATGTCCTGGGCCACCTGGCCCATGCGCCACTGCGCAGGAATGAAGAACTCGCCGCTGTCCTCATGCAGATTGCCATTGAGCAGGGCAAACAAAGACGACTTGCCAGCGCCGTTGCGGCCTACCAGGCCAACTTTTTCACCGGGATTCAGGGTGACGGAGGTGCCATCAAGCAGCACCTTGACGCCGCGGCGCAAGGTGATATTTTTCAGTGTGATCATGCAGTCAGCGCGTCGCGCGTAAGAAGTAGGACCTGGTCTTCGCCCGCGCTGGTGTCTAGCCAGATCGCATGCAAGGTCGGAAAAGCGGCCTCAAAAAATTCGCGCTCATTGCCAATTTCAAGCACCAACACGGCGCCCGGGTTCATCACGCCAAGTGCGTGCTGCAACAGGGTGCGGACAAAATCCATGCCGTCTGTGCCGCCAGCCTGGTTGCCGTCCAGCGCGATCACGGGCTCGGCTTGGTATTCGGGTGGCAGGCTGGCCATGCTGCGCGCATTCACATAGGGCGGGTTGCAAAGAATCAGGTCAAAACCCGGCTGAACACCGGACAGGCCGTCCGACTCCAGCAGTGTGATGCGCTCGCCCAGTTGGTGACGCTGCACATTGATGCGTGCGACGGCCAAGGCGTCGGCCGAGATATCAGCGCCTGTCACCTGCGTATCCGGATACACCATGGCAGCCAGAACGGCCAGACTGCCGTTGCCGGTGCACAGGTCCAGCACCTGCTCTGTGGCGTCGCTGAGCCAATAGTCCAGCGCACCATGGACCAGCAGCTCCGCAATAAGCGATCGCGGCACGATCACGCGCTCATCCACATAGAAGGAAACACCTTGCAGCCAAGCCTCCTGCGTCAAGTAGGCGGCGGGTTTGCGGGTGGCTATGCGCTGGGCAATCAGGGCCATGCAGCGTGCCTCGTCCGCGGCCGACACCGCTTCTGTGCCGCGTGATTCAGGCCCGTCCAGTTCGGTATCCAGCGGCAGCCCCAGGCACCACAGCACCAGCCAGGCGGCTTCGTCGTGGGCGTTGGTCGTGCCATGGCCAAAGCACACCTGGGCCTCGGTCAGGCGCCGGGCCGACGCATCGATTACTTCCAGCAGGGTCACAGTCTTGCTTTCACAGCGGGGCGCAGGCTCATGCCGCAGCCGTCTGGTTCAGTTTTTCCAATACCCGCCGGTAGATGTTTTTCAGAGGCTCGATGTCGGCCAGCTGCACGTACTCATTGATCTGGTGGATGGTGGCATTGGGCGGCCCCAGCTCAACCACCTGCGGGCATATCTGCGCAATAAAGCGCCCGTCGCTGGTGCCACCGGTCGTGGACAGCTCCGTCTGCAGGCCGGTTTCCTCTTGGATGGCCTGGCACACCGCATTCACCAGCGAGCCCGGCGTGGTGAGAAAGGGCAGGCCTCCCAGGGTCCATTGCAAGTCGAACTCCAGCCCATGGGCTTGCAGCACCGCTGTCAGCCGCTGCTGCAGCGATTGCGGTGTGGACTCGGTGCAGAAGCGGAAATTGAAATCAATCACCAGGCTGCCCGGAATCACATTGCTGGCCCCCGTGCCGCCATGGATGTTGCTCACCTGCCAGCTGGTGGGCGGGAAGAAGGCATTGCCCTGGTCCCAGACCGTTGCAACCAGCTCAGCCAGTGCCGGGGCCACCAGGTGGATGGGGTTTTTCGCCAGGTGCGGGTAAGCAATATGCCCTTGCAGGCCCTTGACCGTGAGCTTGCCGCTCATGGTGCCGCGCCGGCCGTTCTTGATCATGTCACCGGTGCGCAGCACTGCCGTGGGTTCACCCACAATGCAGTAGTCCAGCACTTCGCCGCGTTCCTGCAAGGCCTTGCACACCACCACCGTGCCGTCATTGGCAGGCCCCTCTTCATCGCTGGTGAGCAGCAGGGCTATGTTGAGATGCGGGTCGGGATGGTTGGCCAGATACTCCTCAATGGCCACCACAAAGGCCGCCAGCGAAGTTTTCATGTCGCTGGCGCCCCGGCCATACAGGCGGCCCTCCCGGTGGCTGGGCACAAAAGGCGGGCTCACCCATTCGTTCAGCGGGCCGGTGGGCACCACATCGGTATGGCCGGCAAACACCAGCGTCTTGGCATGTGCTGCGCTGCTGCGGCGCTTGGCCCACAGGTTGCTCACCCGAAAATGCTCAGGGCCGCTGACCAAGATCTCGCACGCAAAACCCAGGGGCTCCAGGCGGCTGGCAATCAGGGCCTGGCAGCCACCGTCATCGGGTGTGGGGGAGGGCAGGCTGAGCAGTTGCTCGGTCAGGTAGAGGGTCTGGCTCATCGGTGCTTCAGGGCTGGTTCAAGGGTGGTTCACGTCCAGCGATATTTCTGTGAAAGAGGCTTCATCTTCTTCCTCCACCGCCACTGCAGCCTGTTGCGACTTGGGTGCAAAGTCGTTTTGCATGCGCCACATCAGGTTGGTGGGCGAGTCCGAATTGGCCAGGCCTTCCTTGCGGTCCACCACGCCGCTGACGATCAGGCGGGCAATATCCTGCTCAAAGCCTTGCGAGCCTTCGGCCATGGACTGTTCAATGGCCTCTTTCACACCTGAGAAGTCGCCTTTTTCAATCAGCTCGGCCACCAGCTTGGTGTTGAGCATGATCTCCACGGCCGGTGTGCGCCGCCCGGTCGCGGTGCGCAGCAGGCGCTGCGACACCACGGCCTTCAGGGCCGCGGCCAGGTCGCCCAGCATGGTTTCGCGCACTTCCACCGGATAAAAGCTCAAGATGCGGTTGAGCGCCTGGTAGCTGTTGTTGGCGTGCATGGTGGCCAGGCACAAATGGCCCGACTGGGCATAGGCCAGCGCTGCCGACATGGTCTCGCGGTCACGAATTTCGCCAATGAGAATGACATCGGGCGCCTGGCGCAAGGCATTCTTGAGCGCCACCTGCAGCGACTCGGTATCGGTACCGATCTCGCGCTGGTTAACAACTGAGCGCTTGTTCTTGAACAGGTACTCGATCGGGTCTTCAATCGTCAGGATGTGGCCCGAGGCATTTTCATTGCGGTAGTCCAGCATGGAGGCCAGCGTGGTGCTCTTGCCCGCGCCGGTTGCCCCCACCATCAGGATCAGGCCGCGCTTTTCCATGATGAGATCACCCAGCACCATGGGCATGTTGAGCTCGTCCAGCGAGGGCACGTCCATGGCAATGTAGCGAATTACCGCGGCCACGGTACCCCGCTGGCGCATGGCGCTGACCCGAAAACGGCCCACGCCCGGCACCGGAAAGCCCATGTTGAGCTCTCCGGTTTCATCCAACTCGGCGATGCGTTCGGCCGGCAAGACCTCAGCCAGGAGGTTGCGCGGCGCGTCAACCGGCAGCAGCTGTGCGTTGATAGGAACGCACTGCCCGTTGATCTTGATCTGCGCCGGCGCCATGGCCGACAGGTAGACGTCTGAGGCCTTCTTCTCGCTCATCAAGCGCAGGATGCGCTCCATGGTTCCCGGTGCGTTGGTCGTGGCCATGCTGGAGCCTCCCTGGCTTGTGGCTTAGTCCCGCAGCAAATCGTTCAAGGAAGTCTTGGCACGGGTCTGGGCATCCACCCGCTTGACGATGACAGCACAGTACAGGCTGTACTTGCCGTCGGCGCTGGGCAGGTTGCCCGACACCACCACCGAGCCAGCGGGAATGCGGCCATAGCTCACGGTACCCGTGGCGCGGTCGTAAATCTTGGTGCTCTGGCCAATGTAGACGCCCATGGAGATCACCGAGTTCTCTTCCACGATCACGCCTTCCACCACCTCAGAGCGCGCACCGATGAAGCAGTTGTCTTCAATGATGGTGGGGCCGGCCTGCATGGGCTCCAGCACTCCGCCAATGCCCACGCCGCCCGACAGGTGCACGTTCTTGCCGATCTGCGCGCAGGAGCCCACGGTGGCCCAGGTGTCGACCATGGTGCCTTCGTCGACATAGGCGCCGATATTCACATACGAGGGCATGAGAATCACGCCACGGCCCAGGTAGCTGCCGCGCCGAGCAACGGCCGGGGGGACCACGCGCACGCCGCTGGCCTTCATGCCTTCTTCGTCCAGATGGGCGAACTTGGTTTGCACCTTGTCGTAGAAGCCCAGGTCGCCGGCCTTGATGACGGCATTGTCTTTCAGGCGGAAGCTTAGCAGCACGGCCTTCTTGATCCACTGGTGCGTGGTCCACTGGCCCACTGCCTCGCGCGTGGCCACCCGCAGCTTGCCGGCGTTGAGCTGGGCGATCACATGTTCAACGGCTTCGGTGACCTCTTTGGGGGCCGTGGCGATGGACAGGTTGGCGCGGTCTTCCCAGGCCTGGTCGATGATGGATTGGAGTTGTTGGGTCATGGCAAAAGTAGGTGGACGGGTTCAGGAACGGGATTGCACGAATTGGACGATGCGCTGGGCCGCCTCCAGGCATTCCTCGGTCTCGGCGACCAGGGCCATGCGGATGCGGCCAGCGCCAGGGTTGATTCCATGCGCCTCACGCGCCAGGAAACTGCCGGGCAATACCGTCACATTGTAATTTGCGAGCAGATCTCTGGCGAACTCGGTGTCAGAGCCCTTGACCCGGGCCCACAAATAGAAGCCTGCATCCGGCAGGGCCACGTCCATCACCGCCGACAGCAGGGGCGTGATGCGAGCAAACTTGGCGCGGTACTTGGCGCGGTTTTCGACCACGTGGGCTTCATCGTTCCAGGCGGCAATGCTGGCCGCCTGCACCACGGGGCTCATGGCGCTGCCGTGGTAGGTGCGGTAGAGCAAAAATTGCTGGATCAGCGCTGCATCCCCAGCGCAAAAACCGCTGCGCATGCCCGGCACATTGCTGCGCTTGGACAGGCTGGAGAACGACACCAGGTTCTTGAAATCGTTCAGGCCCAGCTTGGCTGCCGCCTCCATCCCGCCCAGGGGAGCCTCGTCGCGGAAGTAGATTTCGCTGTAGCACTCATCCGAGGCAATGACGAAGCCGTGGCGCCGGCTCAGCTCAAACAGCTTGGCCCATTCTGGCAGCGGCATGACGGCCCCTGCCGGGTTGCCAGGTGAGCAGACAAACAGCAGCTGGGTGCGCTCCCACACGGCGTCGGGCACGCTGTCCCAGTTGGGGGCGAAGTTGCGGGCCGGGTCTGAGTTCACAAAGTAGGGCTCGGCATTGCCCAGGTAGGCCGCGCCTTCATAAATTTGGTAGAAGGGGTTGGGGCAGACCACATAAGCGGGCTGTCCGTCTGCGCGCGCGCGCAGCACGGTCTGGGCGAAGGCAAAGAGTGCCTCCCGTGAGCCGTTGATGGGTAGCACCTGCTTGAGTGCATCCACCTGCAGCCCGTAGCGGCGCTGCAGCCATTGGCCAATGGCCTGGCGCAAGGCGGGTTCCCCCGCGGTTGCCGGATAGACCGAGAGGCCGCCACTATTTTGAATCGCGTCGCAATAGGCTTGCTTGACCAGCGCTGGCGCCGCATGGCGCGGCTCCCCGATGCCCAGGCTGATGGGCGCGTAGGCGCTGGCGGGCTGTACCGATGAAAACAGCTGGCGCAGACGCTCAAAGGGATAGGCTTGCAGGCGTGACAAGTTTGGGTTCATGGGCCGGAATTATCTCCGAGCATTCGATACACTCCACACTCCAAGCCACTGGTTTCATGCCAGCGGGCTAGCTGGAGAACAAAGACATGCCGCAGACCCCCATGCAGCCTGAACAAAAACTGTTGGACACCGAATTGGCCCTGTCGCAAGTCGGCGATGAAGGCGTTTTGCATGACATGCTGGGCATGCTCCAGGAATCCCTGGCACGCGATGTGCCAGACATCAGCCAGTTGCTGGCGCGCGGCGAGGTCGATTCGGCCAACCGGTTGCTGCATGCCATCAAAGGGTTTATTCCCATTTTTTGCAACGCGGGACTGTGCAGCGAAGTCGAGCGGGTGGAACTCATGAGCAAGCCACCCCATAGCGCGGAGCTGCCTGTGGCCTATGCGGCCCTGCGCCCCCGCCTGGAACAACTGCAGGCGGAGGTGGTAGCCCATTTGTCAGGTAGCGCGTCCGCTTGAGGCGGCGCGCCATCTGGAGGGCAAACCATGGACATGAAGCGGGCACGGGTGCTGGTCATTGAAGACGAAAAAATCATGGCCACCTTTTTGCTGGGCAGCCTGCGCCGCCTGGGCATTCTTGACCTTTTCTCCTTTGAAAACGGCCAGACCGCCCTGCGTGAGATCAGCACGGTCAAGCCCGATCTGATCATTACCGACGTGCACATGCAGCCCATGGGCGGCATCGAGTTTCTCAAGCACTTGCGGGAAGTGGCCGACGAAAGGCTGGCCAACATTCCGGTGATCTTCCTTAGCGCGGATTCCAGCGCTTCCACCGTGAAAGAGACCTTGTTGCTGGGGGTGGCCGGCTACATCGTCAAGCCGCCCAATATCAACATCCTGGCTGCACGCATCGAGCAGGCGCTTAGGGGCTACACCACGGAAATCTTTGACTAGGCGCACGGGTATCATTGGCCTTGCGCTGCCTGCCCGAGGGTGGCAATCCATCCAAAGAATTCAACCGCTTAGCGTGAGCTAGTCCGTCCCGTGCGTCTCAACTCCATCAAGTTATCCGGCTTCAAGTCCTTTGCCGAGCCTACCAACTTCCTGCTGCCCGGGCAGCTGGTGGGGGTGGTCGGGCCCAACGGCTGCGGCAAGTCCAACATCATGGATGCGGTGCGCTGGGTGCTGGGCGAGAGCAAGGCCAGCGAACTGCGTGGCGAGTCCATGCAGGACGTCATCTTCAACGGCACCACCACCCGCAAGCCCGCCAGTCGCTCCAGCGTGGAGCTGGTGTTTGACAACGCGGATCATCGGGCCGGCGGCCAATGGGGGCAGTTTGGCGAAATCGCCGTCAAGCGGGTGCTGACCCGCGACGGCGGCTCCAGCTACTTCATCAACAACCAGCCGGTGCGCCGGCGCGATGTGCAGGACGTGTTCCTGGGCACCGGCCTGGGGCCACGGGCCTACGCCATCATCGGCCAGGGAACGATCAGCCGCATCATTGAGTCCAAGCCGGAAGAACTTCGCCTGTTCCTGGAAGAGGCAGCGGGCGTGTCCAAATACAAGGAACGCCGCCGCGAGACGGAAAACCGCCTGGCGGACACTCGTGAGAACCTGACCCGGGTGGAGGACATCCTGCGCGAGCTCGGCAGCAACCTGGAGAAGCTGGAAAAGCAGGCTGAAGTGGCACAGAAGTACCACGCCCTGATGGCCGATGTAACGCAAAAGCAGCAGCAGCAGTGGTTCCTCAAGCGGGCAGAGGCGCTGGCCGATCAATCCAAGGTGCAGGCCGATGGCTTGGCGGCCGTCAACGCGCTGGAAGCCCGCATGGCCGATCTGCGGCATATTGAAGCCGAGCTTGAAGCCGTGCGCCAGGCCCATTACGCGGCGGGTGACCAGGTCAACCAGGCCCAGGGCCTGCTGTATGAGGCCAGCACCGATGTCGGCCGTCTGGAGGCCGAAATCCGCTTTGTGGTGGAAGGCCGCCAGCGCGTGGAGCAGCGCCTCCTGACCCTGAAGGAGCAGCTTGCCCAGTGGGCCCAGCGCCGGGAAGACGCAGCCGCCGAGATGGAGCGCCTGGCCGAGCTGGCCCTGCACGGTGACGAGCAGGCCGAATTGCTGGCAGCGCAGGTGGAGGAGCAGGCCCAGCAAATACCCGCGATCGAAGAGAGTCTGGCCCAGGCCCAGGTCCAGGCCCAGGCCCAGCGTGCGACCGTGGTGCAGGTGCAGCAGCACATTCAGGTGCTGGCCGCCGAGCAGCGCAGCATTGAAGAGCAGAGCCGTAACCTGTCGGGCCGGCGTGAGCGCTTAAGCGCCGACCGCAATGCCCTCAGCCTGCCGGACGAGTCCCGCCTGCAAGAGGTCCAGCAGCAGTATGAGGAGTCACAGGAGGCCCATGCCGTTGCACAGGAGCGCCTGCACGAATTGCAAGACGCCGTGCCTGCGCTGGACGAAGCCCGTCGCGGTGCCCAGCAGGCGGTCAACACCGAGTCCGCTCGCCAGGCTGACTACTCGGCCCGCCTGGAAGCCTTGAGAACCCTGCAAGAGAAGGTCAAGACGGACGGCCGTCTGCAGCCCTGGCTGCAGCGCCATGGCCTGGACCATTTGCAAGGGCTTTGGAGCCGCATCCACATAGAGCCGGGCTGGGAAAACGCCCTGGAAGGCGCCCTGCGCGAGCGCCTGGGCGCCCTGGAGGTGTCACGCCTGGACATGGTTCGCGCGTTTGCCGCCGATGCACCGCCAGCCAAGCTGGCCTTTTACAGCCCGCCAGCGGCCGCAACCCCCGAGCCGACCACTACCATGCCCCGCTTGTCCGACCTGCTGCGGGTGCATGAGGCCGGGCAGCGCGCAGTGCTGGCCGACTGGCTGCATGGCTGCTATACCGCCAGCAGCTTGGAAGATGCCCTGGCGCAGCGCAGCCAGCTACTCGCGGGCGAGGCCATCTATGTGAAGTCCGGCCATGTGGTGGGCGTGCACAGCGTGGGCTTCTATGCCCAGGACTCGGAACAAGCCGGCCTTTTGGCCCGGGCCCAGGAGATTGAAAACCTGGAGAAGCAGCTGCGCGCACAGGTGCTGATTGCCGACGAGAGCCGCCTGGCCTTGGCTCGTGCCGAAAGCGCCTATGCCCAGGCCGCCCAGACCTTGCAGACCGTGCGACGCGATGCCGGCGAAGCCCAGGCCCGCAACCATGCCTTGCAGGTTGAAGCCCTTCGCTTGAGCCAGCTGGCCGAGCAAAGCCGGGCCCGTAGCGCCCAGCTCGACAGCGATGTGGCCGAAGTAGACGCCCAGCTGGAGGATTTGCAGGAGCGCCGCGAAACCGCCGAGGGGCGCTTCGAAGAGCTGGACCTGCAGCTGGCCGAAAGCCAGGAGCGCCACGCCCAGATGGACGAACGGGTCATGGAGTGGCAGGGCAAGCTCAACCAATGCCGCGAACAGCAGCGCGGCCTGGAGCGCCAGGCCCAGGAGGCCAGCTTTGCCCAGCGCAGCCTGCAGGCGCGAAATGCCGAGCTCAGCCGTGCCATGGAAACCGCCGACCAGCAGACCCGCTCCGTCCACGACGAAGAGCAGCGCGCCCGTGACGAGTTGCAGCGCTTGAGCGATGCCGCAGCCCAGGGCGGCTTGCAGACCGCCCTGGCACTCAAACTGGAGCGGGAGCAGATACTGGGTGCGCGGCGCAGCGAGTACGACGACCTGACCGCCAAGCTGCGCGCCAGCGATGAGCGCCGCATGCAACTGGAGCGTGAGCTCGATCCGCTGCGTGCCCGCATCACCGAATTCCAGCTCAAGGAGCAGGCCGCGCGCCTGGGCTTTGAGCAGTACGACAACCAGTTGACCGATGCCAAGGCCGACCTGCAGGCTCTGGAGCAATCGATCCGCGAAGGCAATGTTCGGCTGTTCGGCATGCAGACAGAGATCGACCGCCTGCAGCGTGAGATTGCGGCGCTGGGGGCGGTCAACCTGGCGGCATTGGATGAGCTGGCCGCGGCACGTGAGCGCAAGACCTTCCTGGATGCGCAAAGTGCCGACCTGACGGAGGCCATGACCATCCTGGAGGATGCCATCCGCAAGATCGACGCCGAGACCCGCGAGCTGCTCTCTGGCACATTCAACCAGGTCAACGCGCACTTTGGCCGCATGTTTCCCGAGCTGTTTGGCGGCGGCAATGCGCGGCTGGTGATTACCGGCGACGAGATCCTGGACTCGGGCGTGCAGGTCATTGCCCAACCGCCGGGCAAGAAGAACCAGACCATCCACCTGCTCTCGGGTGGCGAAAAGGCACTGACCGCCATTGCCCTGGTGTTTGCCATTTTCCAGCTCAACCCGGCACCGTTTTGCCTGTTGGACGAAGTGGACGCGCCGCTGGACGACGCCAACACCGAACGCTATGCCAAGCTGGTGTCCAGCATGAGTGAGCAGACCCAGTTCCTGTTCATCAGCCATAACAAGATCGCCATGGAGATGGCCGAGCAGCTGATTGGCGTGACCATGCAGGAGCAGGGCGTATCACGTATCGTGGCGGTGGACATGGAGTCCGCCGTATCCCTGGCCGAACTGGCCTAAGGTCCGTACAGACTATGAGTACTTTTCAGATCGGATTGGCCGTTGCCGGTGGCCTGGTTCTGGCCGGCGTGGTGGGCTACAACACCTGGACTTCGCGCAAGAATGCGCCCCGCCAGGCTGAGTTGCCGCTGCGTGAACCCGGTGGATTGGAGCCCATAGAACCCAGCTTCTCGGACTCGCAGATGGAGGCCGACACACCGGTGCCGGCCATGGCATTGCCCACACCCTCCAAAAAGCCGGCGCTGGACGCCTTGATCGACGTGATCGCCAGCCTAAGCCTCGATCCTACGGTGGCTCTGGTGTCGGGTGAGGCTGCCATTGCAGCGCTGCCAGCCACGCGGCGCGCCGGCACCAAGGCATTTGCGGTGGAGGGGCTCAACAGCGCTACCGGCCAGTGGGAGGCGCCCCAGAATGGCCAGCGCTACAGTGCCTTCCAGGCCGGAGTGCAACTGGCCAACCGCACCGGGGCCTTGAACGAAATCGAGTTTTCTGAATTCGTGGTGAAGACGCAGGCATTTGCCGACGCGGTCGGTGCCATGCCTGATTTTCCCGATATGCGTGATGAAGTGGCCCGGGCCCGCGAACTCGACCAGTTTGCCAGCGCGCATGACGCGCAACTGGGCTTTACCATCCGCGCCCGCGAAGCCTCCTGGAGCCCCGGCTATGTGCACCAGAATGCCGCCCGCCTGGGTTTTGTGGCCGGCTCGATTGCCGGGCGCATGGTACTGCCCGCCACGGGCGAGGGCATGCCGCCGGTGCTGGTATTGAGCTTTGATTCCCAGGCTGCCATGGCAGAAGACCCGGCGCAGTCGGCCATCCGCGAGCTCAGCCTGCACCTGGATGTGGCCCAGGCCGAACGCGCTGAAGCGCCGTTTGAGCGCATGCGAGACGCCGCCTTTGGCCTGGCCGAAAGCATGGGCGGTGTGGTTACCGATGACAACGGCCAGCCCCTGGCACCGCAGGCCATGGAGCAGATAGGCGCCGAATTGCAGGCGCTCTACAACACCCTGGAAGAACGCGATCTGGCGGCCGGTTCGGCAGTCGCACGCCGCCTGTTTTCCTGAAGGCTCCCATGTCCACCCCGGATCTGTTTGCCCTGGACAGCGCTGACCCGCAGCGCCAGCATCTTGAAGCCTTGCGCCGGACCCTGCACCGCCATGCCCACAGCTACTACGTGCTGGATGCGCCCACAGTGCCGGACGCCGAGTACGACCGGCTGTTCAAAGAGTTGCAATCTCTGGAGGCACAGCACCCCGAGTGGGTAACACCCGACTCGCCCACGCAGCGCGTGGGCGGCAAGCCTCTAGACGTTTTTGCTGCTGTACGCCACGCTGTGCCCATGCTGAGCATTCGCACCGAGACCGATACCGAGTCCAGTGGCGCCCAGGCATTCGACGCCCGCATCCGCAAAGAGCTGGAATTGCAAGAGGCTGACCCACACGTTGAATACGTGGCCGAACTGAAGTTCGATGGTCTGGCCATCAATCTGCGATATGTGCAGGGCGTGCTGGTGCAGGCCGCTACCCGCGGAGATGGCGAGAACGGCGAAGATGTGACACAGAATATCCGCACCATAGGCCAGATTCCCCTGCGGCTGCAGCCTGCCATGGGCCTGGATGGCTGGGCCCTGGGCGTGCCAGAGGTGCTGGAGGTGCGTGGCGAGGTCTACATGCGCCGCGATGATTTTGAAGCGCTGAACGCACGCCAGCGCGAGCGCATCAGCCGGGGTGAGAAAGGCGAAAAGACATTCGTCAACCCGCGCAATGCCGCTGCCGGTGCGGTGCGCCAGCTCGACCCCGCCATCGCCGCCCAGCGTCCTTTAAGTTTTTTCGCTTATGGCGTGGGGGAGGTTGCCACCCAGAATGTCGGCAGTCTGTTTGTCACCCATATGGCTTTGCTGCAAAGCCTCAAGGGCTGGGGCTTCCCCGTGGCAGAAGAGGCGCGCGTGGTGCAAGGGGCCCAGGCGCTGGTGGCCTTCCACCAGCACATCGGTGCCAAGCGCGACCAGCTGCCTTACGACATCGACGGTGTGGTTTACAAGGTCAACAGCCTAGCGCTGCAGCAACGCCTGGGATTCGTGTCTCGCGAGCCACGCTGGGCGGTGGCGCACAAATACCCGGCGCAGGAGCAGATGACCACCGTCCTGGCCATTGATGTGCAGGTGGGCCGCACCGGCAAGCTCACGCCGGTTGCCAAGCTGGCACCGGTATTTGTGGGCGGCGTGACCGTGACCAACGCCACCCTGCACAACGAGGACGAGGCCCGGCGCAAGGATGTGCGGGTGGGTGACACGGTGATCGTGCGCAGAGCCGGGGATGTTATTCCCGAGGTCGTCAGCGTGGTGTTGCCTGCGCAAGAGCAGCCGGATCAGATCTCGACATCCGATCCGGGCTCAAGTCCGCCGATGGACCCACCTCAGCGCGGCGCCATTTTCAGCATGCCCAGCCAATGCCCGGTGTGTGGCTCCGCGGCGGTGCGCGAAGAGGGCGAAGCCGACTACCGCTGCACCGGTGGTTTGTTCTGCAATGCCCAGCGCAAGCAGGCCATCCTGCATTTCGCCCAGCGCCGCGCAGTGGAAATCGAGGGCCTGGGTGACAAGCTGGTGGAGCAAATGGTGGACGCCAACATCATCCGCACCCTGCCGGACCTCTATCGCCTGGGCTTTACCGCCTTGGCCAGCCTGGACCGCATGGCCGACAAATCGGCGCAAAACATCGTGGATGCGCTGGAAAAATCCAAACAGACCACCTTGCCGCGCTTTCTTTTCGGCCTGGGCATGCGCCATGTTGGCGAGGCAACGGCCAAGGCGCTCGCCCGTCACTTTGGTTCGCTGGACGCCATCATGGACGCCAGCGAAGAAGCGCTGCTGGAAGTCAATGACGTGGGGCCCGTGGTGGCACAAAGCATCCACACCTTCTTCCAGCAAGCCCACAACCGCGAGGTGGTGGAGCAGCTGCGCGCCTGCGGTATTCGATGGGACGAGAATGGCGGCGCCACCAATGGGCCCAAACCGCTGGCCGGGCTCACTTTCGTGCTGACAGGCACCTTGCCGACCCTGGGCCGTGACGCGGC
>Ga0228700_1000658_pt1 | contig 28476 bp, 21 predicted proteins | sample McNCre317_Aug_MG_FD_178019 | JGI IMG/M metagenome (GOLD analysis project Ga0228700, IMG submission 178019) | Freshwater microbial communities from McNutts Creek, Athens, Georgia, United States - 3-17_Aug_MG | ecosystem: Environmental > Aquatic > Freshwater > Creek | place: USA: Georgia...
CCGAGCTGATCGACATCAGCCAAGCCGAGCGCGAACACCACACCGAATCCGACCACAGCATGCGCGTGTACTCAGTGGCCGAGCAAGACCACTTGGGAGCCGAGTGCTTGGGCTTCATCAACTTCCTTGAATCCGCCGACGTGCTCTCGCCCCACATGCGCGAAATCGTGATGGACCGAGCCATGGCCATCCCCGGCAACCCCATCCACCTAGACGATCTCAAAATCATCGTGTTGATGGTCTATTGGAGCATTGGCTTAGAGCCGGATGCGCTGGTGCTGGATGAGTTGTGTGATGACGCGGATCGGGTGGCACACTGAGCTGACGCTCAAAACACACAGACACAAAAAAGCCGGTTCACCAACCGGCTTTTCTTTTGGCTTGAAGTGGCTTAAACCACCGCCCCCGAGTTTTCATCCTCAGGGTCATGCGCGGCTTTGTTGCCGTGATGCTTGATGAGGTCTTCGCGGCGAATGCCCAACCACATGGCGATGGCGGCGGCCACGAACACAGATGAGTAAATGCCAAAGCAAATACCGATGGTCAACGCCAGCGCAAAGTAGTGCAGCGTCGCACCACCAAACAACAACATGGACAACACCATGAGCTGCGTACAGCCGTGGGTGATGATGGTGCGGCTGATGGTGGAGGTGATGGCGTTGTCAATGATTTCGACCGTGCTCATCTTGCGGTAGCGGCGGAAGTTTTCACGAATCCGGTCAAAGATCACGACCGATTCGTTGACAGAGTAGCCCAACACCGCGAGCACCGCAGCCAACACTGGCAACGAGAACTCCCACTGGAAAAACGCGAAGAAGCCCAAGATGATGACCACGTCATGCAAGTTCGCAATGATGGCGGCCACAGCAAACTTCCACTCGAAGCGCATGGCCAAATAAATCATGATGCCGACCACCACAAAGGCCAAGGCCTTGAGACCGTCTGCCGCCAACTCGTCACCCACTTGTGGGCCGACAAATTCGGTGCGACGCAGTTGCGCAGCGGCATCGGCTTCTTTCAAAGCGGTCAACACTTGTTCGCTTTGCTGTGCCGAACTTTGGCCCTTCACCGCAGGCATGCGAATCATCACATCGCGGGCGGTGCCAAAGTTTTGCACTTGCACATCGCTGAAACCGAGCTTGGCAATTTGGCCACGCACAGCATTCAAATCCGCCGGTTGGCTGTAGCTGACTTCCATCAGCGTGCCGCCCGTGAACTCGACCGAGAGGTGCAAGCCACGGCTGAACAAGAAGAACACTGCGGCCACAAACGTGATGAACGAGATGGCGTTGAACGCCACCGCGTGCTTCATGAATGGGATGTCTTTTTTAATCTTAAAAAATTCCACGATGTCTTCCTTTTAAGCGCGCCAAACGGTGCCGATGGACACGCTTTGCAATTTCTTCTTGCGGCCATACCAAACGTTGACCAGGCCACGCGAGAAGAACACGGCTGAGAACATGCTGGTCAAAATGCCGAGGCAGTGCACCACGGCAAAGCCGCGCACAGGGCCTGAGCCAAAGGCCAACAAGGCCAAGCCCGCAATCAGGGTGGTGACGTTGGAATCGAGGATGGTGGCCCATGCGCGGTCGTAACCCGCATGAATGGCCGACTGCGGCGATGCGCCATTGCGCAACTCTTCGCGCACGCGTTCGTTGATGAGCACGTTGGCGTCAATCGCCATACCCAGCACCAAGGCCATCGCAGCCATGCCAGGCAATGTCAAGGTGGCTTGCAACATCGAGAGCACCGCCACCAAGAGCAACAAGTTCACCGCCAAGGCCACGCTGGAGAACACGCCGAACAACATGTAATAAATACACATGAACACGGTCACAGCCACAAAGCCCCATGTGACCGAATCAAAACCTTTGGCAATGTTTTCAGCGCCGAGGCTTGGGCCAATGGTGCGTTCTTCAATGATTTCCATCGGTGCCGCAAGCGAACCAGCGCGCAACAGCAACGCGGTGTCGTTGGCTTCCACGGTGCTCATGCGACCCGAAATTTGCACACGGCCACCGCCGATTTCGCTGCGAATCACAGGCGCAGTAACAACTTCGCCCTTGCCTTTTTCAAACAGCAGAATCGCCATGCGTTTGCCCACGCTCTCACGCGTCACGTCTTTGAAGATGCGCGCGCCTTTGGCATCGAGCGTGAGGTGCACAGCAGCCTCTTGGTTTTGCGTGTCAAAGCCGGGTTGTGCGTCGGTGAGGTTTTCGCCGGTCAAGATGACTTGCTTTTTTACGATCACAGCTTGGCCGTTGCGGTCCATGAAACGCTCGGTGCCAAACGGCACAGGGCCGTTGCCAAACTCTGCGCTGCGGGCTTCGGCGCTGTCGTCCACCATACGGATTTCCAGCGTGGCGGTGCGGCCCAAAATGTCTTTGGCCTTGGCCGTGTCTTGCACGCCCGGCAGTTGCACCACGATGCGGTCGGTGCCTTGCTGCTGAATCACGGGTTCGGCCACACCCAACTCGTTGATACGGTTGTGCAGCGTGGTGATGTTTTGTTTGATGGCTTGCTCTTGCACGCGCTTAGCAGCCACGGGGTTGATGACGGCGGTGAGCTTGAAGTCAGCGCCATCCGCAGCGCTGGTGGTTTGCAAGTCCAAGAACTGGTCTTGAATCACGCGTTGCGCGGCTTCCAAAGTTTCCATGTCGCGGAAACGAATCTCGATGGTTTGCGCATTGCGGCTGATGCCGCTGTGGCGCACGTTCTTTTCGCGCAAGCCACTGCGAATGTCACCGGCCAACGATTCGGCTTTTTTGGTGAGTGCGGCGGGCATGTCGACTTGCAACATGAAGTGCACGCCACCGCGCAAGTCCAAACCCAAATACATGGGCGCGGCGTTGAGCGAGGTCAGCCACGCGGGTGAGCGGGCCAACAAATTGAGGGCGACGACGTACGACGCATCATTGGCATCAGGCACCAAAGCAAGCTGGATCGCGTCCTTGGCTTTGAGCTGTTGGTCGGTGTTGTCAAAGCGCACTTTGAGCGAACCGTTGTCCAACGTCATCACGTCGGGCTTGAGGTTGGCCGCAGCCAAAGCGGCTTGCACGCGCTCTTGCACGCCCGCATCGACCTTGACCGACGACTTGGCGGCAGACACCTGCACCGCAGGCGCTTCGCCAAAAAAGTTAGGCAGCGTGTAGAGGCTGCCGACAACCAAAGCGATCACGATGATCGCGTACTTCCAAAGGGGGTAACGGTTCATGATCGCTTCGTCGTCTCAGTGAATACGAATTACAAAGTGCCTTTGGGCAACACTTGCACCACAGCTTGGCGTTGCACTTGCACTTCCACGCCAGCAGCGATTTCAACGCTCACGGTCGCGTCAGCCAACTTGGTCACCTTGCCGAGCAAGCCACCCGCTGTTGCGACTTCGTCACCTTTGGCAAGTGCATCGATCATGGCTTTGTGTTCTTTTTGACGCTTCATTTGTGGGCGAATCATCACGAAATACAAGACCACAAACATCAACACCAAGGGCAACATGCCTTGCAAAGAAGACATGAGGTCACCACCTGCGGCAGCGGCAGGTGCGGTTTGGGCAAAAGCAGAAGAAATCAACACGGTCAAACTCCAATTTGAGGGACTGCTGCTGGGTGCAAAACCGCCCCAGCAGACCAACCGCGGATTGTATGCGGCTGGCCCTGCCTCAGTTGGGGGCTGACCACTGGGCTTTCAAGGCATCCCACTTCTGACGCGCCGCAGCCAAGTGGCGTGCTTTGACGTGGCCAAAGCCTTTGATTTGTTCGGGGATTCGCGCCATCTCCACCGCCAAGGCGTGGTTGTCGGCGGTGAGCTGGCTCAACATCACTTCCACGCTGCTGCGGTACTGCGCACCGAGCGCGCGCTCGGTGCGGCGTTCGTGGGTGTAGCCAAACACATCCAAGGCTGTACCTCGGAGCCACTTGAAGTGCTTGAGCAGCTTGAAGCCCGTGAGCATGAGTGGTCCAAACTTTTGCTTTTGCAACTCGCCTTTGGCGTTGGTTTTCGCCGTGAGCGGCGGGGCCAAGTGGTAATGCAGCGTGTAATCGCCTTCAAACATGCCGTTGATTTTTTGCAAGAAGGCGGCATCGGTGTGCAAGCGTGCCACTTCGTACTCGTCTTTGTAGGCCATGAGCTTGAACAAGTTTTTAGCCACCGCCTCGGTGAGCGTGGTTTTGTTCAACACCGCTTCAGCCGCTTGCACCTGCTGCACCAACGCACGGTAGCGCTTGGCATACGACGCGCTTTGGTAGGCGGTGAGAAACGCCACGCGTTTGTCGATGAGCGCGTCCACGCCTTCAGGCTTGTGAAACTGCACCACTTGCGCAGGCGCCAACAACGCTTGCACTTCAGGCCAGTGCGCCGCGCAATGGCGGCCCCATTCAAACGCGGCTTTGTTTTGCGCCACCGCCATGTCGTTGAGTTCCATCGCACGCATCAAGGCCTCGCGCCCCAGCGGCACCCAACCCTTTTGCCATGCAAAGCCCAACACCATGGGGTTGACAAAAATGCTGTCGCCCAACACCTGCGTGGCCACGCGGTCGGCATCAAATGCACTCACCGCATCTGCCCCCACGGTGTGCATGATTTCGGCCACGCATGCGTCGCCTGGGTTTTGCCAATCGGCATTGCGCACAAACGCAGCGGTGGGCGCGCTGTGCGCATTGAGCGCCACATGCGTGCGACCCTCGCGCATGCGCTGCAGGGTTTCTTTACCGGCCACCACGATGGGGTCGCAACCCACCACCACATCGGCAGCCCCCAAGCTCACGCGTGTGGTGCGAATGTCGTCTTGGTGGTTGGCAATGAGCACATGGCTCCAAGTGGCCCCGCCTTTTTGCGCCAAGCCCGCCGCATCTTGCGTGACGATGCCCTTGCCTTCGATGTGTGCCGCCATGCCCAGCAGCTGACCGATGGTGATGACGCCCGTGCCACCCACGCCAGCCACCACCATGCCCCACGCATGCGTGGTGTCGGGCAGGGTGGGCTCGGGCAACTCCAACGCGGGCAACTCGATACGCGAAGCACCTTTGGATTTCTTCTTGAGGCTACCGCCTTCCACGGTCACAAAGCTGGGGCAAAAGCCTTTGAGGCAACTTGTGTCTTTGTTGCAGGTGCTTTGGTTGATGGTGCGCTTGCGGCCCCACTCGGTCTCCAGTGGCTCCACGCTCAAGCAATTGCTTTGCACGCCGCAGTCGCCACAGCCTTCGCACACCAAATCGTTGATGAGCACACGCACCGCAGGGTCCACCATCGTGCCGCGTTTGCGGCGGCGGCGTTTTTCGGTGGCACAGGTTTGGTCGTAAATGATGACAGTGCAACCTTTGATCTCGCGCATCTCGCGCTGGATGCGGTCCAACTCATCACGGTGGAACACGGCAACGCCTTCGACCAACCCAGCACCTTCATACTTCTCGGGCTCGTCGGTCACCACCGTGATGCGTTGTGCACCTTCGGCTTTCATGCTTTGGGCAATTTGCAAAACGCTGTGCCCCTCCGGCCTCTCACCCACGCGCTGACCGCCCGTCATCGCCACCGCATCGTTGTACAGCAGCTTGTAGGTGATGTTCACACCTGCCGCAATGCTTTGGCGAATGGCCAAGATGCCACTGTGAAAGTACGTACCGTCGCCCAAGTTGGCGAAGATGTGCTGGTCGTTCACAAATGGTTGCTGGCCCACCCACGGCACACCCTCACCGCCCATTTGTGTGAACCCGTTCGTGTCGCGGTCCATCCACAACACCATGAAGTGGCAGCCAATGCCTGCCATGGCACGCGAGCCTTCTGGCACTTTGGTGGAGGTGTTGTGTGGACAGCCCGAACAAAACCAAGGCATGCGGTCTGCCTTGAGCGTGACGGTTTGCATCTGTGCTTCTTTGGCGCTGATGATGGCGAGCTGCGCATGGATGCGTGCGGTGGTGTCGGCATCCACACCGAGCTTGAGCACGCGTTGTGCGATGGCTTTGGCAATGAGTGCGGGGTTGAGGTCGGCATTGGCGCGCAGCAAAGTGTTGGCGCTGGGGTTGGGCATGGACCATTCGCCGCCGCTGTGATCCTCGCCAACCTCATTGAACTTACCCAACACATTCGGCCGCACATCGGCACGCCAGTTGTACAGCTCTTCTTTGAGTTGGTACTCAATGACTTGGCGCTTCTCTTCGATCACCAAAATCTCTTGCAAGCCCGTGGCAAATTCGCGCGTGAGCTGCGCGTCCAACGGCCACACCACCGCCACCTTGTGCAAGCGAATGCCAATGCGGCGGCAGGTGGCGTCATCTAGCCCCAAATCCAACAAGGCTTGGCGCGTGTCGTTGTAGGCCTTGCCGCTGGCAATCAAACCGAGCCGATCATTCGACCCTTCAATGACGTTGTGGTTCAAACGGTTCGCGCGCACATAGGCCAATGCGGCGTACCACTTGTAGTCAAACAAACGCGCCTCTTGCTCAAGCGCCGTGTCGGGCCAACGGATGTGCAAGCCGCCGGGTGGCATTTCAAACTCTGGGATGACGATGTTCACGCGATGCGGGTCAATCACCGCGGTCGAACTCGACTCCACAATTTCTTGAATCGTCTTCATGCCCGACCACACGCCGCTGAAGCGACTCATGGCGATGGCGTGCAAACCCAAATCCAAAATTTCTTGCACGCTGGAAGGGAAAAACACGGGCGTGCCACAGGCTTTGAAGATGTGATCGCTTTGGTGCGCCGCGGTTGAACTCTTAGCCACATGGTCGTCACCCGCCACAGCCAACACGCCACCCCAAGGTGTCGTGCCCGCCATGTTGGCGTGTTTGAACACATCCGAGCAACGATCCACACCCGGGCCTTTGCCATACCAAATGCCAAACACGCCATCGAACTTGTTGCTGCCTTGTGGCGCAAAGCCGAGTTGCTGCGTACCCCACAGCGCGGTGGCTGCCAGCTCCTCGTTCACGCCGGGTTGGAAGACGATGTTTTGCGCTTGCAGGTAAGGCTTGGCTTTCCACAACGATTGGTCATAGGTGCCAAGCGGTGAGCCGCGATAGCCGCTGATAAAACCTGCGGTGTTTTTGCCTTGCAGCGCATCGCGTTGGCGCTGCAACATCGGCAGCTTGACCAAGGCTTGCACGCCACTCATGAACGCGCGGCCCACATCGAGGCTGTATTTGTCGTCCAACGTCACCGTATCAAGTGCGCAGCGAATCTGCTCGGGCAATGGGGCATTCATGGCGGGCTCCAGTCAATGGCTTGCTTTGCCAAAGTTTAGAGCGATAAGCACATCCTCACACCCTTAGGCTGACGCCTAAGGCTCATGGTCTTCCCGCAATCAGTGGATGACCGGCGGAGTTGCAAGCCCTGAGGAGGGCGACGTGACATCTTGCGCAGCAGATAAACCCACACCCCATTGCGCAATGCCTTGCAATTTATCGAGCAACGCCAACATCACTTGTAAAACCTGCGGGTTCATTTGCACTTGCACTGACTTGCCAGATTCCACATCGAGTTTGAGGGTGACCGCCTCGCCTTGCTGATTCAGCATCAAGCCCGTCACCAACAAGGGCGTATCTCCCATGGGTCTTTCTTTGGCCTCTTGGAAGGTTTCTTGAAAATTAAGTTGCTCCGCCACGGACGCTTGCTGAAACGACTGCATGACCTGTGCCACCTGAGGCGGATGCACCTGCGCCAAGGCCTGCGCGCTGAGCTGCTGCGCACCTTCTAGCAAACCTTTGAGCACGTAGCGTGTGAGCCAAAAACTGAACTCTTGGTCTTCACTGGTGTTGAAGCGAAACAGCACACGGTCTTGCTGACACACCCACTCGCCATTGAACTGTTTGATACTCATCACATCACTTGGGCCACAACACCCACAAGCGCAGACCTTGCTTCATACGGCCTGCAAATTCACCCGCCTCTGCGCCCGTGCCCGCAAAGTAGTCGGCGCGCACCGCACCGGTGATGGCGCTGCCCGTGTCTTGCGCAAACACCAAGCGTTGCAAATAGCCACTCGGCCCTGAGCTGGACAACCACACCGGCGTGCCATAGGGAATTGAATCTTTGTCCACCGCAATGGAGCGGCCTGCGGTGAGCGGCACGCCTTGGGCGCCACGGGGGCCGAGGTCTGCGTCTGCGGCGTTGCGCACTTCTTCGCGGAAAAACACATAGCGCGGATTACTCCACAGCATCTCTTGCACCAAGCGCGGGTTGCTTGGTTGGGTGCTGACAATCCATGCCTTGATGCCTTGCCACGAGGCATCTTTGATCAATCCACGGTCGAGCAACCAACGGCCCACGCTTTGGTAAGGCTGCTCGTTCGAGCCTGCAAACGCCAAGCGCACCACGCGCGTGCTGCCATCGGGGTTGGCCATGCGCACACGACCCGAGCCTTGGATGTGCAACACCAATGCGTCGATGGGGTCGGCGAGCCACGCCACTTCGCGGCCACGCAGCGCATCGCGCGCTTGTGCGTTGGTGTCAATCTCTTGGCGGCTGAACCACGGGCGGCCTGAACGGCGTGCTTCAGTCAACCCATCGGGTGGCGCGTACAACGGCACCTCAAAGCCCGGGCGCATTTGCGCGGAGGCCTCAAACATCGGCTCGTAATAGCTGGTGAGCAAGCCGTCCACCGCACCGTCGAGTGACTCGACGCGGTAGGGCTGCAAGTGGCTCATCATCCACAAGCGTCGGTCATCGTCACTGCCGAGCATGAGTTGACGCACGTCTTTGCACAGCGGTGCAAACAAAGGGCCGGGGCGTTCGCAGTTTTGCAGCCACGCGTTCCACGCGTCTTGCAAGTTGTCGTTTTGCCAACCGGGCACGTCGTTCCACGACGCGGCCACCCAACGGCTGCGGTAGCTTTGTTGCGGGTTGGGTGTGCCGGGCGTACCGGCCAAGCTGCCACTGGCGCGCGGGGCTTCAGCAGGGACACGGGCTGCGGGGTAGGGGCGGCCGTAGTCGCTGACAGGGGCTCGACGGGTCGAACCGCAACCCACCAAAGTGGCGATGGTCACCACCGCCATGAACGCACGCATGCAGCGATACCCCATGTGCATCACTCGCCGCGCAACAAGTTGGCCAACTCAACCGCGGACTTGACGTTCATCTTGTCGAACACGCGCGCGCGGTGCACCTCCACCGTGCGCACGCTGATGTCCAACTGATCGGCGATGAGTTTGTTGGGCAAGCCCTCCACCACCAAGTGCATCACATCGCGCTCACGGTCGGTGAGATCGGCCAAGTTGTGTTGCAAGCTTTGTTTGCTGCGCAAGGTCTGCAAGGTCTGCGCCGAACGGGCCAAGGCTTGCTCGATGCGGTCCACCAACGCGTTGTCTGAAAATGGTTTCTCGCAAAAATCAAATGCGCCGCGCTTGACCGAATCCACTGCGGTGGGCACATCGGCGTGGCCGGTCAAAAAGATCACGGGCAGGGCATCGAGCAGCTCGCGCTCAATGAGTTGCTCAAACAAGGCCAAGCCACTCATGCCAGGCATGCGTACATCCAACAACAAGCAACCGGGTTGCGTGGGCACCCAAGTCGATTGACCCTCGCCCAAGAACGCGGCAAACGCATCGGCGCTGTCAAAGGCTTGGCTGGGCAAGCGACGCGAACGCAACAGCCACGCCAGTGCCTCGCGCACGCCGGCGTCGTCGTCAACAATAAAAACCAAAGCGTCTTGTGTGGGTTGCATGTGTCAAATCTCTCGTGACGATTGTGGCAGGGTGAAACTGAACACCGTGCCGCGCGGGGTGTTGGGCTGATGGCCTAAAAATCCGCCATGCTGTTCCACCACGGTGCGGCACAGGCTCAAGCCCAAGCCCATGCCCTCTTCTTTGGTGGTGAAAAACGGCGTGAACAGTTTTTCAGACACACCTGGCGCAATCCCTTGGCCCAAATCAGCCACGGAAAACTCTAGCCAACGGCTCGTGGCATTCGACGCCGCCGTGCGCACACTGAGTGTGAGTATTTTGTGAGGCGTGTCGTCGGCCATGGCTTGCATGCCATTGCGTGCCAGGTTGAGCAACACCTGCTCGACCATGGTTCGGTCGCACCACACGGTGGGCAAATCTGGCGGGCATTGCACCACCACGCGCACGCCCAATTTGCGCGCTTGCAAAATCACCAAGGGCATCACGTCGTCGAGCAACGCGCGCGGGGTAACGGCTTCGCGGGCTTGGTCACGGCGACGCACGAAGTCGTGCACGCTCTTGATGACTTTGCCTGCACGCTCGGCTTGCTGCCCGATGCGTTGAATGGCGCTGCCCAAAGTTTCGGCCAACTGCGGGTCTTTGGCCGCCGCCTCTTGCAACAAATTCATGCTGCCTGTGGCGTAGCTTGAAATAGCGGCCAAGGGTTGATTCAACTCGTGGCTCAACAAAGACGCCATCTCACCCACCGTCGCCAAACGGGCCGTGGCTTGCAGCCGTTCTTGGCTTGCGCGTGAGACTTCTTCCACACGGCGCTGCTCGCTGATGTCGAGCACCGCGCCCATCCAGCCCGTTTGCTCGCCCAAGGCGTTGATGAGCGGGGCCTCAAAAATCATCACCGCAAAACGCTCGCCGTTTTTACGCATGAAGACCGATTCCACACCCTCGCGCGGTGGCGCATTGCCCGCCAAACGCAGGGCTTGTCGCTGGCCGTATTCGTCCACCATTTCAGGTGGCCAATAGGGCGCAGGGATGCTTTTGCCAATCAGCTCGTGCGCTTCAAATCCCACGATTTCACAGAACGCGGGGTTCACATACGTGATGCGGCCTTGGTTGTCGCGCGCGCGCAAACCGGTGACCAACGAGTCTTCCATGGCTTTGCGAAAAGCCAAGGCGTCGGCCAAATCTAACTCCACGCGTTGGCGACGGCGCATGTCACGCGCCAGCATCACCAACACCGTGACCAAGGCAATCGCCATCGCGGTGACCAAGGCGGTGAGCACGTTGGGAAACAAATCGGGCGCCGCGCGCCAACTGTCCATGCGCAACACCATGGTGTGGCCCGGCAAGTCCATCAACTGCTTGGCCACAAACACGCGTGAGCCACGACGTGCGGTGCCGTGCATGGCCAAGCGTGTGCCATCGGCTTCGGTGAATGACACCTCTTGGCTGCGCGTGAGCTGCGGCCCCACCATGTTGACCAAAATTTCGCTGAGTGAATACGTGGCCACGGTGTAGCCCGTGAGTTGCCCCTCGGTGATGACGGGCAAACACAGCTCCATCACCTCCAAGCCCAAACCATCGGCTTGTGGCACATAGGCGCTGGCCCCATAGCCAGGGCCACTTTGGCGGCGGGCCACACCACAGGCTTGCACCACTTCAGGCAAATTGGCCGTGCGGCCAAAGCGGTTGAACACCGGTGCACGAAAGGGCGTGTCCACACTTTTGATCACACGCAAGTCTGGGTCGCGCAACTCCAAGCGCAACCACTCGCGGTGTTCGCGCAGCAAAGCTTGCGCATCTTGACTCCAAGGTACCGCACTGCGGTCGGCGTATTGCAAGGCTTGCAAGCTCTGCACGTTGCGGGTGAATGCGGTGCGGATGTCGCTCACGGCATCGGCCGCATCGCGCTCCAAACGGGTTTGCACTTGACTCACTTCGTAGCGACCCGCCAGCCACACCAAAGTGCTGAGCATCGACAACACCAACACCACCAAGAGGCCCCACAAGACCCAGCGACGTACTTGTGGCCCGCTTGAAAACAGCATCAGTCGACCTTGGTCACGCGAGGGTCAGCCCACGTGCCATCCACACGAAACTCGCTGGTGCCCGCGCGCACGAGGGGTTTGCTCAACACCATCTGCGCGAGGTAGCTGGTCAAACCAACCAGGGGGTTGATGGTGGCCACATAGAGCGAGGCTGTGCCCGCATTGATTTCGGGCACCACCACCACTTTGAGTTGTTGGGTTTCGCGCACCAAGTCGGCACTGCCTTCTAACAAAGCGCCGGCCACCACACCTTTCATTTGCAGGTTGTTGGTGAAGGCCACGCCTTGCTCAATGCGCACATCACCGCGCACAAAGTCAAACGCAAAACCGTCGCTGAACAAGTCGCTGAAATCCAAGGTCAGGCGGCGTGGCAAGGCTTGCAAATTCAACACGCCCAACAGACGCGCAGCGCCGGGTTCGGTTTTGAGGAACTGGCCTTTTTCAATCGCCAAGTTCATCTTGCCGTTCATGCTGGCGTAGTCCAACGTGATGGGCGAGCCTTGCCAAGAGACTTGACCTTCCAAACGCCCCTCGCCTTCGCGAATGGCGCCGGGCGTGCCCAAACGCGTCAGCAGCTCACCGCTGTCACGAATGGCCAACACGAAGCTGAGTTGCGTGCGACGCACGCGCGGCCCAGCAGCCATCCAATTGCCGTTGGCCGTCAACGTGGCCTCAGGCAACGTCACGTTGAATTTGTTCAAACGCCATTCACGCGTGGCGTTGGTGCCCACACGGTTGACGGCATCAATCTCCAAACGGCCTAACTTTTTACCCCGCAAAGTCACCTCATTCACCACGATGTCCAAGGTGGGAATGCTGCTGGGCTGCTCGGTCAATAGGCGCTCCACATCGGGCACCGAGCTGGGCGGAATGTTCAGGTACGCCAAGCGCACATACAGCTGCGCGGGCGTGTTGCCGTTGGGCGGTCGCACTTCGGCAGAGCCGTTCAGTTCGTCGGCGCTGATGTTCAATCGCCACAAGTCGCCCTGCCGTGTGCCCCCCACCAACACCTTGTGAATCACGCGATCCGACACCTTGATTTGGTCAGCACGCAGAGCGGCGAAGGTGGGCATGTACTCTTGCGCACCGTCGCCCGTCGCTTCGACGCCCACCACCGTGGCCGCACCCGACTTGCGCTTGAGGGGTGACACGCCTGTGAGTTGGGTCAGCGTGGTGTTCCATGCGTCCAGGTCGAGGGCGGGCAACTGCAAGTTCAAACTCACCGCGTTGTCGCGCATGGGCACCGCGTCAACCACAGACTGCCCCACCGCGATACCGCCGCGCACCACGCGCGTGCGTGCGCCGCTGAGATCGCGCACATACGTCACGGCCACCGCGCGACCCAACGTGACGTTGAGTTGGTCTTGCAACACGCGCGACTTGGCCACCAAGGACTCGCGCGTGAGTTGAGACTCCACGCGCAAGGGCATTGCCATTTGTGCTGTCTTGTTTAAAGGCGCAGGCAAATTCAACGCCATGCCTTTGAGTTCGCTGCTGATCAACAGTTCTGGCACACCGCGGCGCAAACCCAAGGTGGCGCTGTACGCCGACTTGCCCGTGGCGCGCTGCGCCAAGCGTGAGACAAAGCCCAGCTCACGGGCTTGCTGTAAACCTTGTGCGGTCAAGTCGCCCTGAATTTTGAGCTGCAAGGGCGATTGGCCTTCTTCCACCACAAACGACAACCCCCCGTCCAACACAGCGTCCCCGCCCAACAACTGGGCTTGCACCGTTTTGAGTTGAAAGCCGGTTTCGCTGAACTGCAACAGGCCCCGCGTGCGGTTGAGCACCGGCGTGCCCGGAATGATTTGCAAAGCGCTATCGACAAAGGTCACGCTGCCTTGCACTTTGGAAGTCTCTAACTTGTCGATGGGCAGCGTGAGCGCGAGTTTGTACGTGGCGTCGCCCGTGGCTTGGCTTTGGCTCAAGACCGTGCCCGTCAACGTGTTAAGTGCGGACTGGGTCACCATGTTCAACACTTGCGCCACGGGGCCACGGGCCTCACCCGTCACGCTCACCACGGGCTGCACCAACGAGGGGATGTGGGCCTCTACTTTTTGCCACGCCACATCGGGCGCGCCGGCCAACTGTGTGCGGCCCTTGAAGTGCATGGCCGCGCGATCAAACACCAACTCACCACTGAGCGCCGTCAACGCGGGCCAAGCAGGCGGCGGCGTTTTGGTTTTGGAAGACACAGGCGGCACATACGCATACTGCCCTTGCGCCACTTGCGCGACCACGCGGAACTCGCCGAGCTTGGGGTTCTCAAACGGCATGTCTTTCAAGTTGCCACGCAAACGCAAGGTGGCGTGACTGGCCTCGCCGGCTTGCACGGCGTCACGCACATAGGCGCGCACCTCGGCGGGCAAGCTGCTGGGCAGGTACCGGTGCACCTGCGCGACTTTGGCGCGGTGAATCGTGGCGGTTAAATCCAACACGCCGGGCAAGCGGGCATCGCCTTCACCCGTTTTCCAGTTGCCGTTGAATTCGCCCGCCATGTCCTCGTTGACCAAACGGCCTTGGGTGAACTGCACGCTCACGTCGTCGCCCTTGTGCTGCCAAGCCAATTGCGCAGAGGCGTCTTGCAACACAAGATGCGGCTCATCCAAACCCAAAGGCAAGGTGAGGCTGCCGTTGCTGATGCTCACGCGCGCTTTGCCACCTTTTTGCGACAGGTCAAATTCAAGCTGTGCGCCTTGTAGGCCGGGCAAGTTGGCCATCGGACTGTCGGGCTGTGCATCGCGCAACATCGACAGCTGTCGCACTTGACCGCGGGCGGTGTAGGCCAGTCCATCGTCTTGGGTTTGCCAAGTGGCTTTGAGCTGGTTCACTTGCCCTTGCAATTGCACACGCGACAACATGCCGCGTACCGACTCGGACAGCGGCAAACGCTGGCTGATTTGCGTCAAGGCATCCAAGTCCAAACGGTCGGCGTGCAGAGTGCCAGCGGCAAAGCTGTCGCCCACCCAACTGACACGCACCACACCACCCGGCCAGTGCTCGCCCTCTTGGGTGTCGAACACCAAATCTTGGCTGCTGATTTCGACTTCGCCGTTTTGGCGTTGCGCCCCCAAACGCCCATGCACATGACGCAGGCTCAGGGGTTGTAAATCGGCACCCAAACGGGCGCTCACGGCATCGAGCGCCACATCGGCGGTGATGCCCACCGCTTGGCCTTTTTGAATGTCACTCCACACGCGCAGCGCGCCGCGGCCTTCGTGCAGCGACAAGCCCTTGTCCATCACCACCCACTGACGCAGCGCGGCAAGGTCAACATAAGGCAACTCCGCAAACAACTCACCCGACCATTGCGAGGTGTCGCCCGCACGCAACCAAGGCAGCTGGTAAAACTTGCCACGCACAGACACGCGCTGGCCCACGGCCTCAGGCGGTGTGGCATCGGCACGCAGCTCGTGCTGAAACCAACGGTTGTGCATCGACACGTCTAGCGCGCGCAGCGTCAGAACAGGGGCTGGCTTTGTCGCTGACGATGTGGCCGCCAACTGTTCGTCACGCCAATGCACCACGCCTTGGCGCAGCACAAAGTTAGGTTGCGAGAAAAACCAATCGGCCCCACTGCCATCGCCTGCAATGCTGGTGTCTAAACCCGCCACCCACACATGGCCTTGGGCGTCTCGGCGAATTTCTAATTCGGGTTGCTCGATGTCGAGCTGTTCAAACTGCCCCCACAACACCGAGCGCGGCGACACGGCGGCCATCACGCGTGGCAAGCGCAAGGCTTCGCGGCCCTCTTTGTCGAACAGCTGAATGTCATTGAGCTCAAACCAAGGCGACCACCAGCCACCTTGTGCGTTGATGCTGCGCACCTCCACACGAATGCCGAGCGCACGCGAGGCTTGTTGTTGCAGCACCTCACGGTAGTCGCCAATTCGCGGCACAATGAAAATGTGCAGAGCGCTCCAAGCCATCAGCACCGCCACCCACGCAAACAGCAGCAGACCCAGCGCCCATATGAGCGCGCGTCGCCAACCAGACTTGGTTTTCAAATCTGGCATCAAGTTTTCGGGGGTGGCATTCACGGCGTCAGACAACTGTTTCACGGTACAAGCAATATGACGGGAATTATCCCCTGCCCTATGGAAAACTTGAGTTCTTATTCGCGCTTCGTGCAACGATTACGCCGCCGCTACGCCAACGAGCTGCATTTGTTGCCCGAGGGTGCGCCCGTCTTGGCCACGATGCAGTCTTGTTTTGAGGCTCTGCGACAAACCCACACCTGCGGCGACGCCCTGCGCATGCTGCGCCAACTGGTGATGGAACGCTTGGCGGTGCTCGACTGCGACCAACACGCTGAGCTCGATGTGATCACCCGCGCGGTGACCAAGCTGGGCGAGTTCACCTTAGATGTAGCCTTTCGCGAAGCACAAACCCAACTCGACGCCAGCTACGGCATGCCCACCACCCCCAGCGGCGAGCGCGCCACGTTGTGGATCATCGGCATGGGCAAATTTGGCGCACGTGAGCTCAATGTATCCAGCGACATCGACCTGATTTATGTGTACGACGAAGACGGTGAAACCACCGGTCTGCCCGATGGCCGTGGCCGCATCAGCAACCACGATTACTTTGCCAAAGCCGTCAAACTGATTTACGCGCTGATTGGCGACACCACCGACCACGGCTTTGTCTTTCGCATGGACTTGGCCTTGCGCCCCAACGGCAACTCGGGGCCGAGCGTGGTGTCGCGTCAATCGCTGGAAGAGTATTTCTTGGTGCAAGGCCGCGAGTGGGAACGCTTTGCGTGGCTCAAGAGCCGCGTAGTCGCCCCCTTCAGCGCCAAAGCCAATGCCTTTGAACTGCGCGACACGGTGTTGCCCTTTGTGTTTCGCCGCTACTTGGACTACAGCGTGTTTGAGTCACTGCGCGGTTTGCACCAACAAATTCGCAAGCACGCCCTCGCGCGCAGCGCCGGACGCCCTGAACGGGCCAACGATGTGAAGCTCGCACGCGGTGGCATTCGTGAAATTGAATTCATCGTGCAGCTGCTGCAAGTGGTGCGCGGCGGCCACTTCCCCGAGTTGCGCACGCGCCCCACATTGCAAGCGTTACAACGCTTGAGCCAAGCCAACCTCATGCCCGCTGCCACCGCCGAAGCGCTGGCCAAAGCCTATGTGTTCTTGCGCCAAGTCGAACACCGCATTCAATACTTGGACGACCAACAAACCCATGTGCTCCCCACCCAAGACGACGACCTGAATTGGATGGCCTTGACCTTGGGGTTTGGCGACATCTGCGACTTCCTCTCGCAGCTCGACAGCCACCGCGAACTGGTGGCGCAAGAGTTTGACCGCTTGCTGGGCTTGGGCGAACAAGCCGAAGCCAACGGCAACGGGGACTGCAAAGGCTGCACACCCAAGAACGACTACGTCGACTTGGCCTCCTTGCTGCCCGACCTGAACGAACGCCTGCGCGAGCGCGTGACGCATTGGTCCGAGCAACCCCGCATGCGCGCTTTGCGCGACGATGGCGTGCAGCGTTTGCTCAAACTCTTGCAACGCACCAATGCGTGGATTGACGATGGTCGCATCACCGAAGAAGCCGCCGTGCGCTGGAGCGATTGGATGGAGCCGCTGTTGCGACGCGAAAGCTATTTGGCACTGCTGATTGAGCGCCCACGCGTGCACGAGCAACTCATGCGTTTGCTGGGGCTTGCGCGTTGGCCTGCCAAGTATTTGCAACAGCATCCGGGCGTGATTGACGAATTGGCAGGCGAGGCCCTGCTGGCCGAACGCTTTGTACCCACCGAGTTTGAAGACGAGTTGGAGCGGCGCTTGGCATCGCTGCAATCCACCGGCCAAGCGGATGAAGAGACCTTGCTCAACCTGTTGCGCCGCGCGCACCACGCCGAGGTGTTTCGCACTTTGGCGCGCGACGTGGAAGGCCGCATCACGGTCGAGCAAGTGGCCGACGATTTGAGCGCGTTGGCCGACTGCGTTTTGAAAATCACCAGCCGTTGGGTGTGGCAACACTTCAAGCAACGCCACCGCGACGAGCCTTTGTTCGCCATCTTGGCCTACGGCAAATTGGGTGGCAAAGAACTAGGCTACGGCAGCGACTTGGACATTGTGTTTGTGTACGAAGACCCGCATGAACGCGCTGGCGAAATTTATGCGGCCTATGTGCGCAAGCTCATCAACTGGCTCACCGTCAAAACGGGCGAAGGCGATTTGTACGAAATCGACACCGCGCTGCGCCCCAATGGCAATTCGGGTTTGCTGGTCTCGACCTTCGAAGCCTACGCCGACTACCAATGCCAACGCGGCGAAAACACCGCATGGACGTGGGAACACCAAGCCATGACGCGCGCCCGTTTTTGTTTGGGCTCCGCCGAGTTGCAAGCACGCTTTGATGCCGTGCGTGCCAACGTCATCAATGCCAAGCGCGACCAAGCGTCGCTGCGCCAAGAGATTGTGGCCATGCGCGACAAGCTGCGGGCGGCGCACACCGTCAAGCCCGATTTGTTTGACGTCAAGCACAGCGCCGGCGGCATGGTGGACGTGGAGTTTGCGGTGCAATACCTGGTGCTGGCCCATGCCCAACAACACCCCAGCTTGTTGGTCAACGTGGGCAATATTGCTTTGTTGCTCAACGCCGAAAAAGCGGGCTTGCTACCCAAGGGTGTGGGTGAAGCAGCAGGCAGTGCCTACCGAGAGTTGCGGCGCATTCAGCACCGTGCCCGTCTGGATGAGCAACCCACGCAAGTACCGACGGTGGAGCTAGAGAAAGAAGCCACTGCCATTCAGACGCTGTGGCATGCGGTGTTTGGCTGATTAGCCTTCACGAATTTTCTTCACCAGTGCAGTGGTGGAGTAACCATCGACAAACGGGATAGCCTGGGCACGACCGCCATAGGCCTCGACCACTTTGGTTTCGGCCAGTTTGCTCATGTCGTAATCGCCGCCTTTGACCAACACATCGGGGCGCAATTCGGTGATGAGTTCCAGCGGGGTGTCTTCGTCAAACCACGTCACCAAACTCACCGACTCGAGGGCGGCCATCAAGGCGGCACGGTCGAGTTCGTTGTTGAGTGGACGGTCTGGGCCTTTGCCCAAGCGGCGTGCAGACGCATCGCTGTTGAGCGCGACCACCAAGCTACCACCCAAGCTGCGAGCCTGTGCCAAATACGAGGCATGGCCACGGTGCAGCACATCGAACACACCGTTGGTAAACACCACCGGCCCCAAGGCACGCAAGCTGGCCATGCGTTGCAGGGCGTCTTGACGGGAGGCGAGCTTAGAAAGAAAAGCGGGGGGCAGCAAAGTGGTGTCGGTCATGGTGGCGCAATTTTAGGCGTGCGTCACGCTACACACAGCGCGCATCAAGACCAGCCGTTGGCTTGCTTTTCTGCTTTGGCTTTTTGCTGACGCCAGTGGTTCACCGCTTCGGTGATGGCATGCAAATCGTGCATGACCAACACGCGTTCAATTTGGCGCCGGCGCAACGCAGGCGCGGCGCCACCGGCCCACACCTCGACAGAAGCGGGCAGCAACAAATTCAACTCCATCAAACCATCCACCACATGGTTGGTGTTCATGTTCACGCTGAAGCTCAAAGCCACCACATCCGCGCCATGGGCAACAGCAGCTTGGGCAATGTCGCGCACCGGCGTTTGTGTACCCAACGACACACAACGACAGCCTTGCAAAGTCAGCAGACTTTCAACCATCAACAAGCCCAAGCCGTGGGCTTCTTGTGGGAACGTGGTTAAGAGCACCGTGGGCTCGCCACCGCTGCCCGCTTTCGGAATCGACACAATGGCTTGGCGCAGCAAGCTCCCCACGCATTCGGTGTACAGGTGCTCTTCATGCACGGCCAAATCGCCCCGCGCCCAAGCATCGCCCACCATGCTGGTGAGTGGTGCCACCACATCCGTCACAAACCGTGTCAGCCCTTCTTGCGACAACGTTTTCAGCAGTTCGCGTCGCAGGCCCTCGTGGGCTTGCGTTTGCAGCATTTGGATGTAAGGGCTCAACAGCGCGTGCGCAGGCCCAGCGTCTAACGCACGGCTCGTCTGCAACGACGCCTCACCACGGCTGAGCTGTTGCAAGGCCTCCATCGACTGCGCCACGATGCGGCCGGGGCGATGGCCTTGATCCATCAAGCGTTTGATCACGCGGAGCTTTTCCACCTGCGCCATGGGGTAGGTGCGCTCGTCGTTCGCATCACGACCCGGCATGGGAAAACCGTAGCGACGCTCCCACACGCGCAAGGTGTCTTTGCCGATGCCGGTGTCGCGCTCAACGGCTGCAATCGACAAGGTCATTTGGGAATGGTCGTCTCGTGAATTCATAAATTGAAATCCCCGCTGGTGAACATGGAGAATATTTCTGTCCTAGACAGAAATAGATTTGTCAGCCATGATTGTCCCCCATTTGAGAAGGGTTTTACGTGTCACACCGTTTTGTTTATCTCTTGGCCTTTCTGCTGAGCCAGCTTTCCTTGGCGCACAGCGCACAAGAAGCGGGCCCCGCACCCTCCACGGCCTGCCCGCGCATCCTGCAACACACGGTGCAGCGCCTGCAAGACGAAAAGCCTCAACCCCTGTGCCAATACGCGGGTCAAGTGGTGGTTGTCGTGAACACAGCCAGCTTTTGCGGCTTCACGCCGCAATACAAAGGCCTCGAAGCCTTGTATGCCAAATACAAAGACCGTGGCTTGGTGGTGCTGGGTTTTCCGAGCAACGACTTCTCACAAGAGCCCGACAGCAACGCCAAGATTGCCGACTTTTGCGAAAACACCTTTGGCGTGAAGTTCCCCATGTTTGTCAAAACCACGGTGCGGGGCAACGATGCCTTGCCTTTGTTCAAACAGCTGGCAGAGCAAACGGGCACCACACCGAAATGGAACTTTTACAAATACGTCATCAGCCGAGATGGCAAAGACATCACCAGCTTCAGCAGCATGACGGGGCCGCAAGACAAAAGTTTTGTGCGCGAAATTGAAAAGCAATTGGACAAAAAACAGACCGCTTCTCAAGGTGCTGCGCAATGACGCCGCGCATCGCCATCGTGGGCTCTGGGATTTCGGGTCTCTCTGCCGCACACCATTTGCAGGGGCACGCCGACCTCACGCTGTTTGAAGCGGGTGACTACTTTGGCGGCCACACCCACACCGTCGACGTGACCTTGCCCACCCCCACGGGCTTGCAAACACACGGCGTGGACACGGGCTTTTTGGTCTACAACGAACGCACCTATCCGGGCTTGATTGCGTTGTTTGAAACCTTGCAAGTGACCACCGTGAAATCAGACATGTCGTTTTCGGTGCAAGTGCCGAACAAGAACGGCAGAGGTGCGCTGGAGTGGAATGGCGCCAACCTCAACACGGTGTTTGCGCAGCGCGGCAATTTGCTCAAGCCCAGCTTTTTGAAAATGCTGCGCGATGTGATTCGCTTCAACACCTTGGCCACCGCGCTGGCCGAGCGCAACCAAGACCACGAGCTGGCACAGCCTTTGAGCGATTTTTTGCACTCGCACAAATTCAGCGATACGTTTCGCGATTGGTATTTGCTGCCAATGTTGGGCTGCATCTGGAGCTGCCCCACCGACCAAATGCTGAAGTTCCCCGTGGCCACCATGATTCGGTTTTGCCACAACCACGGGTTGATTCAAGTCAACAACCGCCCGCAGTGGTACACGGTGGCCGGTGGCGCACGCCACTATGTTGAAAAAATCTTGGCGCACATTTCAGACAAACGCTTAAACACCCCCGTGCTGCGCATCGCGCGTGATGCGCACGGCGTGACCCTGCACACACACCAAGGTGCAGAGCGCTTTGACCATGTGATTTTGGCCAGCCATGCCGACCAGTCGCTGCGCCTATTGGCCGAACCCAGCGCACAAGAGCAAGCGACCCTCGGCGCGATTCGCTACCACCCCAACCGCGCCGTGCTGCACACCGACACCTCGGTGATGCCACAAAAAAAACTCGCATGGGCCGCATGGAACTACGAACGCGCCGCACACGACAGCACCGAGTCCACCCGCGTGTGTTTGCACTACTGGCTCAACCTGCTACAGCCTCTGCCGTTTGAACAAGATGTGATCGTGTCACTCAACCCCGTGCGCGAGATTGACCCCGCTCATGTAATTGGCGAATACGACTACGCCCACCCCGTGTTTGACTTGCCCGCGATTCAAGCGCAAGCGCACATGCCCCAACTGCAAGGCCAGCAACACACCTGGTTTGCGGGGGCGTGGATGGGATACGGTTTCCATGAAGATGGCTTCAAAGCCGGTCGCGCTGCGGCGCAGGGTTTGCTGGCACGCTTGACGCAATCCACGTCATGACACACACCACAAGGCCTGACACCATCACCGCGCGTTCAGCCGCGCAAGGTGCAGCAGCGTGCAAGCAAGCGCAGGCCATGATGGGCTTCGGCCAAGTGCGCCACACGCGCTTGCGACCCAAGCACCACGCGTTTCACTACAGCACCTTCTTTTTGATGCTGCCCATGCGCAGCCTGCACACCGCAGGCCACGACACTTTGCCCATCAACCGCGCGGGAGCCATCAGCTTTCACGAGGCAGACCATGGCGATGGCCGCTCGCCCGATGACGGCGGCGCGTTGGCTTGGCTGGATGAGTTGCTGCACAGCGAAGGCATCACCGATGCCACGGGTGAGGTGTGGCTGCATTGCTACCCGCGCGTGCTGGGCTACACCTTCAAGCCCGTGAGTTTTTGGTATTGCCACGCCGCAGACCACAGCCTGCGCGCCATCGTGGTGGAGGTGAACAACACCTTTGGTGAACGCCATTGCTATTTGCTAGACCGCCCGCACTACGGTGTCGAGCAACGCGCCAGCAAAGTGTTTCATGTGTCGCCGTTTTGTGAAGTCCAAGGCGAATACCGCTTTCGTTTCATGCGCACCGACAACCACACCGTGGCCCGCGTCGACCACCACGATGCGCACGGCCCTTTGATTGAAACCAGCGTGAGCGGACAACTTCAACCCATCACACGTGCTGCCTTGCGCCACGCGCTGTGGGGCTTCCCGCTGATGACGGTCATGGTGGTCGCGCGCATCCATTGGCAAGCATTGAAGCTGTGGCTCAAACGTGTGCCGTTTTTCAGCAAGCCCACGCCCCCGCAAAACTTTGTCACCCGCTAACTCATTCGCGAACCAGAGAGATCTACACACATGAACACCCAGACCCAAACGGCCGCCATCGCCTCTGAAACACACACCATGCCAGCGGCAGCTCGGCGAGTGGTCAGCTTGTTGCAACGCTTGCAGCACGGCACCTTGCACGTGCAATGGCCCAATGGCAACGTGGACCAATTTGGCACCCTGTCGACCTCTGGCCAAGGCCTCAATGCCACCTTGCATTTGCACAGCTGGGCGCCCCTCACACAAGCCCTGAAGTCGGGTGACATTGGCTTTGCCGAAAGCTACATCGCTGGCGAATGGACCACCAACAACTTGGCAGCGTTGTTGCAACTCTTGGTCGCCAACCGCCGCGACATGGAAGCGCTGATTTACGGCAACTGGCTAGGCCGCTTGTTCTACCGCGTGCGCCACTTGCTCCATCGCAACACCCGCAGCAACAGCAAGAAAAACATCCACGCGCATTACGACTTGGGCAATGCGTTTTACGAACTGTGGCTCGATCCCACGATGAACTATTCGTCTGCATGGTTTGACAACGACCGCACCCAACCCATGGCCCAAGCGCAAACCGCCAAAGTACGTCGCGCGCTGCGCATGGTGGAGGCCAAAGCAGGCGACCGCATTCTTGAAATCGGTTGCGGCTGGGGCGCCTTGGCAGAGTTGGGCGGTCAAGAGTTTGGCGCGCACATGAGCGGCGTGACCTTGAGCCACGAACAATTGGCCTTTGCCAACCAACGCATGGTGAAGCAAGGCTTGGCCGCCACCAGCAATCTACGCCTGCAAGACTACCGCGACATTGACGACGGTCCGTATGACGCGATTTGCTCCATCGAAATGCTCGAGGCCGTTGGCCAAGAATATTGGCCCACCTATTTTGAAAGCGTGGCGCGCTTGCTCAAGTCCGGTGGCAAAGCGTGCATTCAAACCATCGTGATTGATGACGCGCTGTTTGAGCGCTACGTCAAGAGCACCGACTTCATCCAGCAATACATCTTCCCCGGCGGCTGCTTGCCTTGCCCACGCGAGTTCCGCGCGCAAGCCGAGCGTGCAGGCTTGAAAGTGATCGATGAGCTGGCGTTTGGTTTGGACTACGCTGAAACCCTGCGCCGTTGGCGTCACGCATTCATGGAAGACAAAGCGCAGGTGTTGCAGTTGGGGTTTGACGAACGCTTCGTTCGCATTTGGGAGTTCTACTTGGCGTACTGTGAAGCTGCCTTTGAGCAGCACAACACCGACGTGGTTCAATACACTTTGGTCAAGCCCTGAGCCGTTGCACCTTGCCTATGTCGCTTTTTTTCAAACCCTTCAACACCCCCATCACCGACTGGCAAGGTCGCAGTGTTTGGCTGATTGGGGCGTCCAGTGGCATTGGCTTGGCCACCGCCAAAGCACTGCATGCCGCCGGTGCACGTGTGGTGGTGTCGGCACGCAATGCCGAGCGACTCCAACAGTTTGTGGATGGACACCCCGGCGCACAAGCCGTGGTGTTGGATGTGGCGGACACCGCCGCCATTGCCACCGCCGCGCGCTACGTGCAATCTCAACAAGGCTTGGACGTGGTTATGTACTGCGCCGGTCACTACCAAGCCATGCGTGCACCGACCTATTCACTGCCCGAGATGCTGCGCCACCTCGACATCAACTACACCGGTGCGCTACGTGTGTTGGATGCGGTGCTCCCTGAGTTGCTGCCCCAACAACATGGCCACATCAGCTTGATCTCCAGCGTGGCGGGCTTTCGTGGCCTGCCACAAAGCTTGGCTTACGGGCCGACCAAGGCGGCGCTCATCAACTTGGCCGAGGCTTTGTATTACGACCTTCGCCCGCATGGCATTGGCGTGAGCGTCATCAACCCCGGGTTTGTCAAAACACCGCTGGTGGCGGGCAATGACTTTTCAATGCCTGCGCTCATCAGCCCTGAACGCGCCGCGCAAGAAATTCTCAAAGGGTGGCGCAAGGGTGAATTTCAAATTCACTTTCCCAAACGTTTGACAGCCATGTTGATGGTGCTGCGCATGTTGCCTTACCGTTGGTACTTCGCCTTGGTGCGCCGCAGAACAGGCATGTGATGCACGACACGCCCGAAGCCGCACTGCAACGTGTGGTCCATTTTTTTGAACACCTGCAAGCAGTTGACGTGAGACGCATGGGCGATGTTTACACCCATGATGCACAGTTCAAAGACCCGTTCAACGAGGTGCAAGGCTTACCTGCCATTGAACGCATCTTTGCGCACATGTTTGACACCTTAGAGGCTCCGCACTTTGTCATCACCCAGCATGTGCAGCAAGGTGCGCAGTGTTTTGTAACGTGGGATTTTTTGTTTGCCATGCCACGCATCCAAAACGGTGCGGTGCAAACCATTCGAGGCGCTACGCATTTTGTGCTGCGCGAAGAAGGCGGCGTGTGGCGCATCGCCGTGCATCGCGACTATTGGGATGCGGCAGAAGAGTTGTATGAAAAGCTGCCCGTGCTGGGCGGCTTGATGCGCTGGCTCAAACAACGCGCAAACACTTGAACGCGCCTAGTTAGGTGCGCCTCAAACAGGCAAGGTGTCTTTGAAGCTCTGACGCTGTGACAAGCGCTCATACAACGCGCCCAAATTGGGGTGTTGCTCACGCCAGTCGATTTGAGGGAAACGGAAATCCAAATACCCAACGGCCACGGCCACCGCAATGTCGGCCAAACTCAAATGAATGCCCACGCAGTGGCTGCGCTCAGCCAACGCGCGGTCCATCGCACGCAAGCTGTTGTCGATCTTTTGCAGCTGACGATCAATCCACGCTTGGCAGCGCTCGCTGTCTTTGCGGTGCGGCCACACGGCTTCCATGCGGGCCAGCAACGCGGCGTCTAGCAGACCATCGGCCAAGGCTTCCCACGTTTTCACTTCGGCGCGTTCGCGGCCACTGCTAGGAATGAGTTTGCCCACAGGGGATAGGGTGTCCACGTATTCCACAATCACGCGCGAGTCAAACAAGGCTTCGCCACCTTCCATGATGAGGCAGGGGACTTTGCCCAAAGGGTTGGACGCCGCAATTTGCGTGTCTGCCGACCAAACGTCTTCGAGCACAAACTGGTAGTCCAGCTTTTTCTCGGCCATGACGATGCGCACTTTGCGCACATAGGGGCTAGTGGTCGAACCAATCAGTTTCATACGATTTCACTCATTTGTTGAAGCCGCATTTTATCTAAGCAGGCGTATACATCTGCCCTAGGGCGACCACCTAAAATTGAGAGATGAGCAATACCAACCCCACACCTTCCGCCGTTTCCCAAGTTACCGCTTTGTCGCCGCTCGATGGCCGCTACGCTGGCAAAGTCGCCGCCCTTCGCCCTTTGATGAGCGAGCAAGGCTATATGCACCGCCGCGTGCAAGTGGAGATTGCGTGGTTCATCGCCTTGAGCGATGCGGGCTTTGCCGAGTTCAAACCGCTGAGCGCCGAGTCTCGCGCTTATTTGCTGGGCTTGGTGGCGAACTTCAGCACCGAAGACGCCCTGGCGATCAAAGACGAAGAGAAGGTCACCAACCACGACGTGAAGGCCGTGGAGTACTGGATCAAAAAGAAATTCAAAGGCCACGCCGAACTTGAAGCTGCGGCTGAGTTTGTGCACTTTGCCTGCACCAGCGAAGACATCAACAACACCAGCCATGCGCTGCAACTGCAAGCGGGCCGCGACGAAGTCATCTTGCCTGGCCTCGATGGTTTGATTGCCAAGCTGCGCGAGATGGCCCACGCCTACGCCGACGTGCCCATGCTCAGCCGCACACACGGCCAAACCGCCAGCCCCACCACCGTGGGCAAAGAAGTGGCCAACGTGGTGATGCGTTTGAAACAAGTGCGCGAGCGCATTGCCGGCGTGCACATCATGGCCAAGATGAACGGCGCGGTGGGCAACTACAACGCCCACCTCTCGGCTTGGCCCGACTTTGACTGGGAAGCCTTCAGCCGCAAAGTGGTGGAGACACCCGCGCCTTTGGGCTTGGGCCTGACCTTCCAGCCCTACAGCATTCAAATCGAACACCACGACTACATGGCCGAGTTGTTCGATGCGGTGGCACGTGCCAACACCATCCTGATCGACTGGTCACGTGACGTGTGGGGCTATGTGTCGTTGGGCTACTTCAAGCAACGCTTGAAGGCTGGCGAAATTGGCTCGTCCACCATGCCGCACAAGGTCAACCCGATTGACTTTGAAAATGCAGAAGGCAATTTGGGGCTGGCCAACGCCGTGCTCAAACACCTGAGCGAAAAGCTCCCCATCAGCCGCTGGCAGCGTGACCTGACCGACTCCACCGTGTTGCGCAACATGGGCGTGGCACTGGGCTATGCCGCTTTGGCCTACCAATCGTTGAGCGTGGGTTTGAACAAACTTGAACTCAACGAAGAAGCCTTGGCCGCTGATTTGGATGCGGCTTGGGAAGTGTTGGCCGAGCCCATTCAAACTGTCATGCGCCGCTATGCCGTGCAAGGTGCATACGAGCATTTGAAAGAAGCCACGCGCGGCAAAGTGGTGCGCCCCGAAGACATGCACAAGGTCATTCAAGCGCTAGCCATTCCACAGCCCGAGAAAGATCGCTTGCTCGCCATGACACCCGCCAGCTACGTGGGCAAGGCGGCCGAACTCGCGCGCCGCGTTTAAACCGCGACGACGAGGCACGCATTTCATGGCGATCAAATCCACCATCTTCAAGGCGAATGTTCAGATCGCCGACATTGACCACGGCTACTACGCCGACCACGCGCTCACCCTAGCGCGCCACCCCAGCGAGACCGACGAGCGCATGATGGTGCGCTTGGTTGCGCTCTCGCTGCAAGCCCATCAGCTGCAAGACCTGTGCAACGGCGACGGCGTGTTGGCGTTTGGTGCAGGCCTGTCTGACCCCGACGAACCCGATGTGATGCTGACCGATTTCACGGGCCGCAAACGCCTGTGGATCGAGGTGGGCCAACCCGAAGAAAAACCCCTGCTCAAAGCGTGCAGCAAAGCCGACCAAGTGGTGTTGTATGTGTTTGCCAGCTCGGGCGATGTGTGGTGGAAGACCATGCAAAACAAACTCATCAAGCCCACCGCTTTGGAGATTTGGCGTATACCCAGCCACGCCTCGCAAGAGTTAACGCAACTCGCCGAACGCAGCATGCAGCTGCAAGCCACGATTCAAGAGGGTGCGTTGATGTTGAGCAATGGTTCGCACACGGTCACCATCGAGTGCGAGCGTTGGAAATAAAAAGCGACCTTCGCGATCAAGACACACCGCTCAAGCGCACTTAAGGTGCGCTTTTTTCTTGTTCGTCTGATTGGGCTTCACCGTCATTGGGTGTTTCGCCCACATCCACCGACGCGCATGTCAACGCACGCTCTGCATATTTGTTAAAGCGCCAAGAGGTGCCAATCACCGTGATGCGTCGCCACGTGCTGCGCTTTTCGGCGGGCGTCATCTCGGGCCAATATTGCACCTCTTCAAACGTGCGGCCGCAGCCTTTGCACTCTTCATCACCTTGGCTGGTGGAGCAAATGGCAATACACGGCGCATCGGGCGTGGTGCGATACCAAGCCAGCCAAGCGTCGTAAGCTTTTTTAGGAAAGCCTTTTTCAGCCGCTTCTTCGTGGTGGTAATAAACCATCAAGGCATACACCTCGGCCAACGCACGAATTTCGGGTGCGAGCGTGACGCCATCGGGCGAGGGCT
>Ga0228700_1000659_pt1 | contig 28458 bp, 29 predicted proteins | sample McNCre317_Aug_MG_FD_178019 | JGI IMG/M metagenome (GOLD analysis project Ga0228700, IMG submission 178019) | Freshwater microbial communities from McNutts Creek, Athens, Georgia, United States - 3-17_Aug_MG | ecosystem: Environmental > Aquatic > Freshwater > Creek | place: USA: Georgia...
GAAATGAAGTCAACAGGTTTTCTTCGGCAAAGTTTGTTGAGGCACCACATCGAGGGAGCGATCATTGCCCCATGAAAAAAGGGTTCCCAAATGGGAACCCTTTTAAAATTTGGGGTGGCTGATGGGGCTCGAACCCACGACAACAGGAATCACAATCCTGGACTCTACCAACTGAGCTACAGCCACCGTAGAAGCGAAAATTATAACCTAGCTATTTTGATTTCTGCCTTGAATTTTTCTTTTAATAGCTTGTAGTAGGCCAAGCCTTCGGCTGAGGCCCACCACTGGGCGTATTGTTCGCGCTCGCGCGCCAAGCCTGAAGCATTGGCGGCATCACGCGGCAGCACTTTTTCGACCTTCACCACGGCATAACCGCTGGCGCCCAAATCTACCCCTAGCCATGCAGGCAACGTTTGGGTACTGGCTCGCAATGCAGCTTCGACCAACGCAGAAGGTTGGGTTTGCTTAGATTCACGAGACACCACAATGGCCGCTGGTAGCTTGGCTGTATCTGGGCTGGTCTTCCACTCGGCCAATTTGGCAGCGCCTTCTGAACGTGCGCGCTCAGTCGCTTGCTGGGCGACGACTTGCTCACGTACACGTGCTTTAACTTCGTCCAAAGGCAAGGTACGCGCAGGGCTATAGCTGGTGATACGCGCAGCGGCCAACACATTGGGCGCCAACTCCACCGCTTCGGTGTTGCGTTTTTTCTCAATCGAATCTGGCGAGAACACAGCAGCCAACAGCTTGGGGTTATTGGCCGCGGTGTTGCCCACCACAGGCTCACGGCCCAAATTGCTGGCGTGTTGCACGTCAAGCTTCAAACGCTCAGCCACAGGCTTCAAGCTGTCGGATTGCTCGTACACGATGTTGGTGAATTGCTCAGCCGCTTCTGCAAATTTACGCTGAGCCAATTGCGCACGAACTTCAAGCTCGAGCTTGGCACGCTGCGATTCAAAGCTTTTTTGCTCAGGCTGTTTGATGTCGGTCACGCGGATGATGTGAAAACCAAACTCGGTTTCCACCACACCGCTGGTCTCGCCTTTTTTCAGCGCAAACGCAGCTTCTTCAAATGGTTTGACCATGGCACCACGGCCAAAGAAATCTAGGTCACCGCCTTTGGCTGCAGAGCCTGTGTCTTGCGAATTTTTACGCGCCAACTCAGCAAATTGATTGGGCGACTTTTGCACTTCAGCTAACAAAGCCTGGGCTTTGGCACGTGCTGCCTCACGCTCGGCAGCAGATGCACCTTTGTCAGCGTTGATCAAGATGTGGCTGGCACGACGCTCTTCCAAACCCTCTAAACGAGCTGAGTTTTGCTCGTAGTACGTTTTGAGTTCAGCCTCGGGTACGACGATGTCTTTTTGCACAGCAGCCAAGTTCAGCACAACGTATTCAATATCGGCACGCTCAACCGACTGAAACTTGTCGGCATTGGCTTTGTAATAAGTTTCTAGTTCAGCCTCTGTCGGGTTGATTTGTCCCACAAAGTCAGTCGGGGCAAAGCGCGCCACTTGCACTTGACGTTGTTCATAAAAAGCATTCAAAGTCACATCGGCCACGGCCGCTGAACTGAAGCTGGTCACGCCTACGCCAGACATCACTTGACGCGAAGCTAAATCGCCGCGCACTTGCGCTTCAAACGATTCGGGTGACATACCCTGCGTGGCCAACAACTGACGATAACGCTCGATGTCCAACGTGCCATCGGCACGACGTAAAGCGGCAATGGTTGGGTTTTGTTGGAGCTCAGCGGCCAAACGCGCATCACTGGCACCCAAACGGAGTTGACTGGCTGCAACTTGCAACAAGCGATCGCGCACCAAGCGCTCTAGGGTGCTGTATTTGGCTTCGGGTGTATCAAACAGCTTCACATCCACGTTTGGCATGCTGCTGCGCATGCGCTCGACTTGGCTGCGGTGCGCAGCATCCCACTCCGCTTGCGTGATGCTATGCCCATCCACGGTAGCCACTGTCGCACCACCTTCACGGAAACGGTTATAGCCTTCTAGACCAAACAAAACGAAAGATGGAAAGATCAACAGGAACAGCAAAAACTGCATGACCCGCGTGTGCTTGCGAACAAAATCAAACATGGAGTGAACTCATCGTGATGTGTGAGAAGCCAAGAAAAAAGGCGAACGGTTTGTTCGCCTTTTCAATGGATGGTGGGTGCTGACGGGGTCGAACCGCCGACCTACTGCGTGTAAGGCAGCCGCTCTGCCAACTGAGCTAAGCACCCATCCTTAACCGTATTAGTTCAAGGCGTCTTTCAGACCTTTACCTGGACGGAACTTAGGCACCTTAGCTGCCTTAATTTTGATGGCAGCACCAGTGCGTGGGTTACGACCCGTGCGAGCGGCACGCTTGCCGACAGCAAAAGTACCGAAACCAACCAAAGAAACTGTACCGCCCTTTTTCAAGGTGGTTTTCACGGCACCGATGGTGGACTCGAGTGCGCGAGTGGCTGCAGCTTTGGAAATGTCTGCGTGCTTAGCAATGTGCTCAATCAGTTCTGTCTTATTCACAAAAATCCCCTCTCAATGAGATGTGATGTTGATCAATGGGTATAGCTAGTTTACAAGCTACAAGCTGCTATGGGTGTTGACCCTCTTGTTGCAATAAGCGTCACATCGAATGTGGCTATGCGCAACACAGCATGGGAGCGAATTCTAGTCGTTTTTTGAAGCTAAAAATCACAAGGCTTCAGCAATCGCACGACCGACATCTGAAGTATTAGCGTTACCACCAATGTCAGGCGTTTTGGGTGCGCCACTCTTGGGGTCTAGCACCTTTTCAATCGCAGCCATCACGGCATCATGTGCATCCTTATGTCCTAAGAACTCCAACATCATGGCACCGCACCAAATTTGGCCAATCGGATTGGCAATGCCTTTACCGGCAATGTCTGGCGCTGAACCATGCACAGGCTCAAACAAAGAGGGGAACTTGCGGTCAGGGTTCAAGTTGGCACTGGGCGCAATGCCAATCGTGCCGGTACACGCGGGGCCTAAGTCGCTCAAGATGTCGCCAAACAAATTGCTGGCCACCACCACATCAAAGAAGTCGGGGCGCTGCACAAAGTGGGCCGTCAAGATGTCGATGTGGAATTTGTCCACATGGATTTCTGGATAGTTCTTGGCCATTTCAACCACGCGCTCATCCCAGTAAGGCATGGTGATGGCAATGCCGTTGGATTTGGTCGCGCTGGTCAAATGCTTTTTAGGACGGGTCTGCGCCAACTCAAACGCAAACTTCAACACACGGTCCACACCGATGCGTGACATCACGGTTTCTTGCATCACGATTTCGCGCTCGGTGCCTGGGTACATACGACCACCAATGCTGGAGTACTCACCTTCGGTGTTTTCACGCACGATGTACATGTCAATCTCACCAGGTTGGCGAGGCGTGCCGTCACGGCGCACCACAGGCGCGATGATGCCAGGCATCAAACGCGCAGGACGCAGGTTGATGTACTGGTCAAACTCGCGACGAAACATCAAGAGCGAGCCCCACAGCGAAATGTGATCTGGAATTTTGTCGGGCCAACCCACCGCGCCAAAGTAAATGGCATCGTGGCCACCGATTTGGTCTTTCCAATCATCGGGCAACATCTTGCCGTGCTTCTCGTAATAGTCCCAGCTGGAAAAATCAAAGTGATCAAACTTCAAATCAATGCCAAATTTACGAGCGGCTGCGTCCATGACGCGAATGCCTTCGGGCATGACTTCTTTGCCAATGCCGTCACCGGCAATCACTGCAATGCGTTTTTGACTCATCTTCAACCTTTAAAAATCTGAACACCCAAAAAATCAAGCGGCGATTCTAGGAGGCCGCACCACCAAACTCACCCCCACAGCGGTCACGGCAATGCCTGCCAGTGTCACCAAGGTGATGGGTTCGTTGAACAAAACCCAAGCCATCACCGCCGTCGTTGGCGGCACCAGGTACATCAGACTGGTCACTGAAGCAGCTGCACCGCGTTGAATGAGGATGTAAAACAACGAACTCCCCCCCAGCGTCAACGCCAATACCGACCAAGCAAGCGCCCAGCTCATTTCGGCATTCCACAAAGCTGGCTCTGTTTCCATCAGTGCAAGCGGCAAGGTCACCACGTAGGCGGCCATCAGTTGCACCGCATTGGCACTGCGCACATCGCAGGGCTGAACGAATCGTTTTTGATAAAGCGTGCCGGTGGTGATGGACACCAGAGCCATGGTGATCATGGTCAGGCTCCATGGTGTGACTTCAATCCCACCTTCGAGTTTGCGCGACACCACCATAGCCAAGCCGACAAAGCCCAAAGCCAAGCCTTGCCACTGGCGGCGCGACACATGGCCGCCGCGCGCCGACAACCAAATGGCGGTGAGAACCGGCTGCAAACCCACAATCAAAGCGGTCAGGCCTGCGCCCATGCCCACCTTGACTGCGGCCCACACGCCGCCCAAATAACCGGCGTGCATCAACACGCCCGTGACAGCCAAATGCCACCATTGCCCCCTGCCCTGCGGCCAAGGCACACGCGCCCATTTAACCCACAACACAAAGCAAGCCATAGAAAAAATGTAGCGCCACAACAAGAAAGTGAACGGTGGCGAATTGGGCATGCCATAGCGCGCCACGATGAAGCCTGTGCTCCAAATCAAAACAAACACTACAGGCATGGCGCGCAGCCATGCTTGGTTCTGTTGCGCAGACATTACTTGGCGTGATCCAAGATATCAGGCCATGCCTTTTGCAGGTAATAGACCATCGACCACACGGTCAACACGCCCGCAATCCAAATCAACACAGTGCCCCACAAAGCCGTGTCAATCACGCCAAACAGTTGGCCGTCAAACAGCAAGAAAGGAATGGCCACCATTTGCACCATGGTCTTGAGCTTGCCCAGCACATGCACGGCCACGCTGCGCGAGGCGCCGATTTGTGCCATCCACTCACGCAAGGCCGAGATCGCAATTTCACGCCCAATGATGATGAGTGCCACCAACACATCGGCACGTTGCAAATGCACCAACACCAACAAACAAGCGCACACCAAAAACTTGTCGGCCACAGGATCAAGGAATGCACCAAACGCGGAAGACTGGTTGAGCTTGCGCGCCAAGTACCCATCCAACCAATCGGTCAAAGCAAACACCACAAACATCACGGTGGCCCACAGGTTGCGCTCCGCCGTCTCAATTGGTAAATAAAACAACCCCACGATGAGCGGTATGGCCGCGATGCGCGCCAGTGTCATGAGCGTAGGAATAGTCCACATAAATGGTTACTCGTAAATGATTTGAGATTGCCCCTCATGGGCCTGCGCCATCCAACTGGCCAATGCCGCATCGCTTGGGAAAAACTTGGCGTTGTCGCCCAACTGTACGTCAGCCGTGGCGCCATCACGCAGCAGCTTCAATCGTACGCCCATGCCGCGCACCAATTCGCCCTGCTCGGACTGTTCTACTTTGGCTGGGTGCTCGCGCAGCAATCGTGCGATATCAGGCGATGTGCCATTGACCGTGACGCTGAGGTATTTGCCAAAGCGGCAGCGCGCTTGCTCCAAGCTCCACACTTGTTGGATAGACAAACGCAAGCCGCCCGAGAAACGGTCTGGCTGTGCCTTACCCATGATGATGACCAATTCGTCATCCTTCAAGGTGTTGCGGTAGGTGTTGATGGTGGCCTCGTCTGCCGTGGCTTCGATGACGGCAGATTTGTCATCCAGCTTGAAGATTGCCAACTTGCCGCGTTGCCCGTTGATGACACGCATATCGCTCACGATGCCCGCCAACAACTGCGGCTCGCGCGAGTCCATCAAGTCTTCAATGCGGGTACGGGCGAAGCGGCGCACCTCGCGTTCCACCTCGTCAAACAAGTGGCCAGACAAGTAAAAGCCCAAAGCCACCTTCTCGTGCGTGAGGCGTTCTTTCACACCCCAAGGCAGCATCTCCACGTATTCGGGTTCTTGCGTGCTTGAGCCGTGGGCGTCTTCACCCATCATGTCAAACAAGCCGCTTTGGTTGGCGTTGGCTTCGCTGGCAGATGCAAAGTCAAACGCACGCTCCACGCTGGCCAACAGCTCGGCTCGGTTGAGGTGCAAGTTGTCAAACGCACCTGCTTTGATGAGGGCCTCCACCGTGCGCTTGTTCAATCGGCTGCGGTCCACACGGCGACAGAAATCAAACAAGCTGGTAAACGGCCCACCCTCTTCGCGTGCGGCCACGATGGCTTCAATCGCTTGTTGACCCGAGCCTTTGATGGCCCCCAACCCATAGCGAATGACTTTGTCTGAAATAGGTTCGAAGCGATAGCGACCGCGGTTGACATCGGGCGCTTCAAAGGTGAGTCCCATCTTCTGCGCGTCTTCGAACAACACTTTGAGCTTGTCAGTGTTGTCCATTTCCACCGTCATGTTGGCGCAGAAGAACTCAGCCGTGTAATGCACTTTCAACCAGCCGGTGTGATAGGCCAGCAGCGAATAAGCAGCCGCATGCGACTTGTTAAAGCCGTAGCCCGCAAACTTCTCCATCAAGTCAAAGATCTCATCCGCTTTGTCTTGGGTGATGTTGTTCTTCGCTGCACCTGCGCGGAAGATCTCGCGGTGCTCCGCCATCTCTTCGGGCTTTTTCTTACCCATGGCGCGGCGCAGCATGTCAGCGCCGCCGAGTGAGTAACCGCCCAAAATCTGCGCGGTCTGCATCACCTGCTCTTGGTACACCATGATGCCGTAGGTCTCGGACAGCATCTGCGCCACCATGGGGTGCGGGTACTCAATTTCTTCGCGCCCGTGCTTACGCGCCACAAAGCTCGGAATCAGGTCCATCGGGCCTGGGCGATACAGCGCGTTGAGCGCAATCAGGTCTTCCAAGCGCGTCGGACGCGCGTCGCGCAACATGCCCTGCATGCCGCGACTTTCAAACTGGAACACAGCTTCGGTCTTGCCGTCTTGGAACAGCTCGTAAGTGCGCTTGTCGTCGAGCGGAATGTTTTCAAACGCGAAGTTCTCTTGGCCTTTGTGGCGCGCCATGATGAACTCGCGCGCGATTTCCAAAATGGTCAGCGTGGCCAAGCCCAAAAAGTCGAACTTCACCAAGCCCGCAGCTTCCACGTCGTCTTTGTCAAACTGGCTCACCGCCGATTCGCTGCCGGGCTGTTGGTACAGCGGACAGAAATCGGTCAACTTGCCTGGGGCAATCAACACACCACCGGCGTGCATGCCCACGTTACGCGTCATGCCTTCAAGCTTTTGAGCCAACTCCAACAAAGTTTTGACTTCATCCTCTTTGGCCAAACGCTCGGCCAAGATGGGCTCCACCTCAATCGCGCCGGCGATGGTGATGTGCTGTCCAGGCTTGTTAGGAATCAAGCCACTGATGCCTTTGCAGAAGGTGTAACTCATGTCGAGCACACGGCCCACATCACCAATCGCAGCACGCGCCGCCATGGTGCCGAAGGTGGCAATTTGCGACACGGCTTCGCGGCCGTATTTGTCTTTCACGTAGTCAATCACGCGGTCGCGGTTGGTTTGGCAAAAGTCAATGTCAAAGTCGGGCATGGATACCCGCTCTGGGTTCAAGAAACGCTCGAACAGCAAGTTGTATTGCAGCGGGTCCAAGTCGGTAATCTTGAGCGCATACGCCACCAACGAGCCTGCACCTGAACCACGGCCTGGGCCCACTGGGCAGCCATTGGCTTTGGCCCACTGAATGAAGTCACCCACGATCAAGAAGTAGCCGGGAAAGCCCATGTTCAAAATCGTGGTCAGCTCAAACTCTAGGCGCTCCACATAACGTGGGCGCTCGGCATCGCGCTTGGCCACGTCGGGGTACAGATGCGCCAAGCGCTCTTCCAAACCTTCGTGTGACACGTGGCGGAAATAGTCTTCCACCGACATCACCACGCCATTCACAGGCGGAATGGGGAAGTTCGGCAGCTGCGGTTTGCCCAACACCAAAGTCAAGTTGCAACGCTTGGCAATCTCAAGGGTGTTGGCAATGGCGCTGGGCACATCGGCAAACAACTCGCACATTTGTGCGGATGATTTGAAATACTGCTCGCGCGTGAACTTGCGCACACGGCGTTGGTTGCCCAAAATTTCGCCCTCGGCAATACACACGCGCGCTTCGTGCGCTTCGTAATCATCCGGCGCAGTGAACTGCACGGGGTGCGTGGCCACCACGGGCAGCTTCAGGCGTGCGGCCAGTTGCACCGCGGCAGACACATGGGTTTCGTCATCCGCACGGCCTGCACGTTGCAACTCAATGTAAAAACGATGCGGAAAAATGCCCGCCAATTGCAAGGCCACCTCGCCTGCACGCGTGGTGTCGCCTTGCACCAAGGCTTGACCCACCGCACCAGCTTGCGCGCCCGACAAAGCAATGAGGCCTTGTGACAACTCTTGCAACCATTCGAGCTTGATGACAGCCACGGCTCTGTGCACGTTTTGCGTCCAGCCACGGCTGATGAGTTCGCACAGGTTCAGATAGCCCTGATGGGTTTGCACCAACAACACCATGCGCGAAGTCTGCGCGGCGTCTTGGGTGAGGCTCTCTAGATAAATCTCGGCACCGATGACGGGCTTGACGCCCTTGCCACGTGTTTCTTTGTAGAACTTGATGCCACCAAACAGGTTGTTGATGTCCGTGATGGCCAGCGCAGGTTGCTGGTCAGCTGCGGCTGCTTTCACCACCTCGTCGATGCGGTTGGTTCCGTCAACGACAGAAAATTCAGAGTGAAGGCGCAAGTGAACAAACATGCGTCAGATTGTAGGGACACGCCGTTACATAGAATCGCTGGGTGAACCAAATTCTGAATATTTCTTGCTACAAATTCGTCGCCCTGCCCGACGCCCAAGACCTGCGCCAACCTTGCTTGGACAACGCTTTGACGCGCCAGCTCAAAGGCACCATCCTGATAGCAGAAGAAGGCATTAATTTCTTCTTGGCTGGCAGCGCCGAAAATGTGCGCGGCTTTGTCGACTGGCTGCGCACCGATGTACGCTTTGCCGATCTAGCCCCCAAAGAAAGCTGGTCTGACACACAGCCGTTTCGCAAAATGTTGGTGAAGGTGAAAAACGAAATCATCCGCATGAACCACCCCAGCATTCGCCCTGCTGAAGGCCGCGCCCCCGCGGTGACACCCGAAACCGCGAAACGCTGGTTGGACCAAGGTCATGATGACGAAGGCCGCCCAGTGGTCACGCTGGACACACGCAATCAGTTTGAGGTGGATGCGGGCACGTTCAAGAACACCATCAACTGGGGCATCACCAAGTTCACCGAGTTTCCAGATGCGGTGCAGGCGCACTTAGACGACTTGCAAGACAAAACCGTCATCAGCTTTTGCACCGGCGGCATTCGCTGCGAGAAAGCCGCCATCTATATGCGCAACGCGGGTTTGCCGCATGTGTACCAGCTCGAAGGTGGCATCCTCAAATACTTTGAAGAAGTGGGCAGCAACCACTACGACGGTGGCTGCTTTGTGTTTGACGAGCGCCGTGCCGTGGGCGCTGATTTGAGCGCCACAGGCCTCACACCCGAAGGCACCTTCCCCGTCACTGCTCCAACAGCGCCAACACCTCTGACCTGAATTCTCGGGTGTACAAAACGCCCGTCACCAACAGCGTGGTCAACACAAACATGGCGGGCGAAAAAAACCAACCCAGTGCGGCAAACGAAAAATAGTAGGCACGTAAACCCCCGTTGAAGGTTTCCGCAGCCAAACCTGTCATGGCGGCAGCACGGTCGGCGTAGTGCTGACGGTCTGTCACCTCACCACTTTCAAAGCTCTCAGCAGGGGGCATGGCGCCAATGAGCAGCGCCACAAAGGTGTACTGACGCATCGACCATGAGAAGCGAAAAAATGAGTACACAAAAATCACCACCAACACCAAGATCTTGAACTCAAACACAAGAATAGGCGTTTGCTCCGCAAACGGAATTTCGCGCACCAGCTCGGCCGCTTTATCGGTGGTGCCCAGCAAGGCAAACAAGCCACCCAAAATCAAAATGGTCGTGGAGCAAAAAAATGCAGGTGTGTTCGACAGGGTTTGGGTGATGATGCCGTCCAACATGCGTGGGTCGCGCGCGGTGGTTTGCAACATCCACAGGTGGCGGTAGCGGTTGGTCATGGCCAAGATGGAGTGATGGTGCTCGCTGCTGTATTTCGCAAACGCAGCGTAGCCCATCCACACCAAGACAAAAAATCCGAGTGCAAACCAATCGGCCCAAGGCAACAGTTGAATGATTTTCATGACTTGAATACTAACCAAAGAAAAAGGGCAGCTCTGACGAACTGCCCTTTTATTTCACCCCCGCACATGACGGGGGCAATTGACTGCGCATTAACCGCGCAACTTGGCAGCCACAGCGGCCACGCGCTCGCCGTAGGCTTTGGCGGTGTCCAAGTCACCTTGAGGGATGTCAGCGGCTGGGCTGGTGGGGCCGACTTGTGCCATCACGCCAGAGTTAGAACCGATGCGGTTGATGTTGCCATCGTTCATTGCAGGCTGGCCCACCCACACCATGCCTTGTTGCATGGCCAAGGTGATGAAGTATTGGATGGTCGACAGTTTGTCGCCGCTGGGGCTGGCAGAAATGGTGAAGCCACCGGCCACTTTGTCTTTCCAAGCGCTGCTGAACCAACGCTTGGATGTTGCATCCGCAAATTTCTTGAACTGCCATGAAGCCATGCCCATGTAGGTCGGTGAACCGAAGATGATGGCGTCAGCCGCATCCAAAGCTTCCCAATCAGCATCGGTGATGTTGCCGTCTGCATCGATGGCGATGACAGTGGCTTTCGCGCCTTCGGCGACGAATTGGGCCACGCGTTGTGTGTGGCCGTAGCCTGAGTGGTAAACGACGACGGTTTTAGTCATGTTGAATTCCTAGTGAGGTTGAAGAAACGTAGATGAGAAGTGTGTGAATTATTGAGCTTGTTTTTTAGCGTCCAAGCTCCAAGCGCCAGCACCTGTGGATGCCAACACCAACAAGCCGCCCACCACGCCGATGTTCTTGAAGAACAAGAGCTGTTGGACAAATGCTTGTTCAGGCGCAGCCGCCCAAAACGCATGGAAAAAGACCGAAGCAGCCACAGTGAACACCGCCAGCACCGCCGCCACGATGCGGGTTTGGAAACCCACGATCAAAGCGACAGAGCCCACAATTTCCACCAGCAGTGCCGCCGCAGCACCCACAGCGGGCAAAGGCAAACCAACGGAAGCGATATAGCCCACGGTGCCTTCAAAGCCCGACAGCTTTGACAAACCCGCAGGCAAGAAAAGTGCGGCCAACAAAATGCGGCCAATGAGGTTGAGTGCATTGTTCATGAGAGTTTCCTTTGAAGAGATGAAACAAAAAAATCAAGCTGCCAAATCAAACACCAACACCTCGGCATCTTGGCCGTGTGTCAGGTGAATGGTCGGTTCGTTGTCCAACAGTGCGGCGTCACCCGCGGTCAGTGCCACGCCATTGACTTGCAAGGCACCGCGAATCACGTGCACATAGGCTTTGCGGCCAGAGGCGATGTTCAAGGTCGCGGCTTCGTCGTCATCAAACAAGCCGGCATACAAGGCTGCGTCGGCGTGGATTTTCACCACGCCACCTTCTGGTGCGGCAATGCGGCTTAAGGCACCGCGCTTGGAGGCGGGGGGCACTTGTTGTTGTTCGTAGCTGGCAGGAATGCCGCGCACATTGGGTTCAATCCAAATTTGGAAGAAATGCGTGGTCTCTTGCGGTGCGTGGTTGAACTCGCTGTGCTGCACACCGCTGCCCGCGCTCATGCGCTGGACATCGCCAGGGGGAATGCCTTTGACGTTGCCCATGCTGTCTTTGTGCGCCAAGTTGCCGCTCAGCACATAGCTGATGATTTCCATGTCGCGGTGGCCGTGCGTGCCAAAGCCCGTGCCCGGTGCAATGCGGTCTTCGTTGATGACGCGCAAATTACCCCAGCCCATGAACTCGGGGTCGTAGTAGTGGGCAAACGAAAAACTGTGAAACGACTTGAGCCAGCCGTGATCGGCATAGCCGCGGTCTTGTGATTTGCGAATGGTCAACATGGCTTGGCCTCCTATGGACTGAACTTTAGGCCCCCGCCCCACTTTTGCCATGCATGGCATTTGATGGCATCATTCAAATTATTTGAATGATTAGAACCTCATTGCATGACCTCCCCCCGTGACGTCCTCACCCCCGATTCACTGTCCATGCTGCACGCGATTGAAAAAGCAGGCAGCTTTGCGGCTGCCGCACGTGCGCTCGGGCTGGTACCCAGCGCCCTCACTTATCGCGTGCGCCAAATCGAAGATGCATTGGATGTGCTGTTGTTTGACCGCAGCTCACGACAAGCCAAGCTGACCGCCGCAGGCCATGAACTGATGCGCGAAGGTGAACGCCTGCTGGCCGACATGGACGCCATTGCCAACCGTGTCAAACGCGTGGCGACAGGCTGGGAAAGCCAGTTCACCATCGCGGTGGACGGTATCATCGATCGCACCACCGTGATGGAGTTGTGCGAAGCCTTCATGGCCTTGAACGCCCCCACCCGCCTGAAGCTGCGCGATGAAACCCTCACCGGCACACTCGAAGCCTTGACCAGTGGCCAAGCCGATTTGGCACTGGGCATTGCTGGTTCATTCAGCGAAAGCGGCACGACTTCAGGCATCCACAGCCATGCGCTTGGCCCCATGCGCTTTGTGTTTGCCATGGCGCCACACCACCCATTGGCACACGCGCCAGAGCCCTTGACCGATGCGCTCATTGGCCAACACCGTGCCGTGGCCGTGGCAGATTCGGTGCAACGTGGTGCAGGCGTGACCATTGGTTTGTTACCGGGTCAAGATGTGTTCACCGTGTCCAACATGCACAGCAAAATTGAAGCTCAGGTGCGCGGGCTTGGCGTGGGCTTTGTGCCCGAGCTGATGGCGCAGCCGTTGATCGACCAAGGTGTGTTGGTGGTGCGCGAGGTCGATCGGCCACAACGTGTCGCCCAACTCAGTTACGCTTGGCGCATCCCCGATGGCAGCGAGGGCGAGCGCGGTGGCCGCGCTTTGCAGTGGTGGCTCAAACAACTCAAAAGCACCGCCACACGTTCTGCGCTATTGGTGAACCCCCGATTCAATTCATCCACACGGAAGGTGTAGAGTGCAACCATGACCTTAAACATCGCCATCATCGGAGCCGGCATCGCTGGCATCACCGCCGCCCGCACCTTGGCCAAAGCTGGCCACCATGTGCATGTGTTTGAAAAGAGCCGAGGTGCAGGTGGCCGCATGTCCACCCGCGACAGCAACTTCGGTACCTTTGACCACGGCACCCAATACTTCACCGTGCGTGACTCACGCTTCTCGCTGGCCTTGCAAACCGTGCCCGGCACTGCCGACATTTGCCGCCCTTGGAGCGCCAATGCCGTGCGCGTGCTCGATCCATTGGGTCATGTGTTTGAAGCGGCCCGCACCACCAAAGATGCACACTTTGTGGCCAAGCCCGGCATGAACGCCTTGGTGCGCCACTGGGCCGAGCCACTGAGCAAAACCATCACCTACAACACACAAGTCAACCGCTTAGAGCGCGGCACCAAAGGCTTGTGGACAGTGCATGCGGAAGATAAAAATTTTGGCGGCTTTGACCATGTGCTGCTCGCCATCCCCTCGGTGCAAGCCGAGAACTTGCTCAAAGCCTCCGGCAAAGAAGCCGCCAATGCCCAATGGTTCAAAGCCATGGACGCTGTGGATGTGGCACCCTGCTGGACCCTGATGCTGGCCTTCCCCAACGCCACGCAACCCAACCTGCACATCGGTCCGCAGTGGAATGCGGCGCGCAGCATTCACCACCGCATTGCTTGGTTGGCGCGCGAGTCATCCAAGCCAGGCCGTGGCAAGGTCGAGCGTTGGACGGTGCAAGCCAGCGCCGCTTGGTCTGCCGAACACATCACCGACACCGAAGCGCGTGTGAAGGCCAAATTACTGCGCGCTTTCTCAGAGCTCACAGGCATCCGCGCCGAACCCGCACATGCCGAGCTACACCGCTGGCTGTATGCCAAAACCATCACACCACTGGGCGTGTCACACCAGTACAACCCAGCCAACGGCTTGGGCACCTGTGGTGACTGGCACTTGGGCCACCGCGTGGAAGACGCGTTTGTCTCTGGCCTAGAACTCGCTTTGGCTGTTTGCCAATCTGCCAAGCGTTTGTAAAACGGTTCACGCACGGGTGACGTGCGTGAAGTTCTCGTGCGTTACATAGGTCGATTCGCTCCCTCACCCACGGGCCCGCTGCATGCGGGCTCGCTCGTTGCTGCCCTTGCCAGTTGGCTAGACGCACGCGCGCACGGCGGCCAATGGCTGGTACGCATCGAAGATGTGGACACACCGCGCTGCATAGCGGGCGCAGACCAACGCATCCTCCAACAACTCGCCACCTGCGGCCTGCGGCCCGACGCACCTGCGATGTGGCAATCGCAACGCGGTGACGCCTACCAAGCCGCACTAGATGCGTTGGTCGCCAAAGGCTGGGCCTACCCCTGCGGCTGCTCTCGCAAAGAGATTGAAGACGCCCAAGCTGTGCTGGGCCATGCACGCAAACGTCACACCGCAGCCGTCTACCCCGGCACTTGCCGTGATGGCCTGAATGGCAAAGCCGCACGCGCTTGGCGCTTGAACGTACAACGCGTCATCACCGATTTGAAACTCGCCACACCGCTGACATGGCAAGACCGTTTGCTCGGGCCCCAACAACAAGACGTGGCGAAAGACGTGGGCGACTTCGTGTTGCGCCGCGCTGACGGCCTATGGGCCTACCAACTCGCGGTGGTGGTGGACGACGCTGCACAAGGCATCACCCACATCGTGCGTGGCGCGGACCTGACCGACAACACCGCTCGGCAAATCGTGTTGCAACATGCGCTGGGTTTACCCACGCCGAGCTACATGCACACGCCGTTGGTGTTAGGTGAAAACGGGGAAAAGCTGAGTAAGCAAAACGGCGCGGAGGCGCTAGATGCGAGCAAGCCACTGCTGGCCCTGCAAACCGCTGCCCAAGCCTTAGGTTTGTCCAAGCCAAGCAACAGCACATCCATAGAGCAAGCGTTAGCCGAGTGGACAAAAGCATGGCCGTCGGTCACGCGTTCCGTCCCGCGATAATCACGGGTTATTCAAAGACTTGCTGCCATGACCGCTGACACGCCCACCACTCCCGACACGCCAAAAACAGACGCCCCATTCATGCGCGTCATCAAAACCTATGTGCTGCGTGCAGGCCGCATGGGCTCGGGCCAAGTGCGGGCGTTTGAGCAATTTGGCCCGCAGTTTTTGGTGCCCTACACGCCCGAGCGTTTGGATGCGGCCGCATCCTTTGGCCGCGCTGCCCCACTGATTTTGGAAATTGGTTTTGGCATGGGCGACGCCACGGCCAAGATTGCGCACACGCGCCCTGACGACAACTTTTTGTGCTGCGAGGTTCACGCGCCTGGCGTGGGTGCGTTGCTCAAGCGTTGTGGCGAAGAAAGCATTGACAACATCCGCATCGTGCAGCACGACGCGGTCGAGGTGATGGACCACATGCTGGGCGAAAACAGCCTAGACGGCGTGCACATCTTCTTTCCCGACCCGTGGCACAAGAGCCGACACCACAAGCGCCGCTTGATTCAAAGTGCGTTTGTCAACCGCTTGGCCAAACACATCAAGCCCGGCGGCTATTTGCACTTGGCAACCGACTGGGAACCGTATGCAGAGCAAATGATGCAAGTGGTGTCTGCCGAACCTTTGCTGAAAAACACGGCCACCGACCCCAGCGGTTTTGCTGAAAAGCCCGCCTACCGCCCGCTCACCAAGTTTGAAAACCGTGGCTTGAAGCTGGGCCATGGTGTGTGGGACTTGGTGTTCACCAAGGTCTAAGGACGCACATGCGCATTCCCACGCGCAACGGCGTAGGCGCCAGCCGCGTGTCGCTACCCATTGGGCCTTGGCCAACGGTGTTGGATTTTTTGTTGGAGCGCATGCCCGACATCTCGCGCGACGAGTGGCTGCACCGCTTTGCAAATGACTTGGTGCTGAACGTTGATGCACAGCCCGTGCAGGCCACGCAGGCCTACACACCGCATACCAAGCTCTACTACTACCGCCACATTGCCAACGAGCCGGTGCTGCCACAGAAAGCCAGCATCGTGTTTGAAGACGAGCATCTGTTGGTGGCCGACAAACCGCACTTCATGCCCGTCACACCTGCGGGTCGTTATGTGCAGCAAAGCTTGTTGGTGCAACTGAAACACCTCACAAGCAACGACGAGCTCGTGCCTTTGCACCGCATCGACCGCGAAACCGCTGGCCTCGTGATGTTTGGCAAACGTCTGCAAGACCGCGATGCCTATCACGCCCTATTTCGCGACAAAGAAATGCACAAGGTGTACGAAGCGGTGGCGGCTTACGACCCCGCGTTAGAGTTGCCGCGCGTGCACATCAGTCGCCTACAGCAAGACGAACTTTTCTTCAGAACACAAGAGGTGGATGGCGAGCCCAACAGTGAAACACGCATTCGTCTGCTCAAAGTTGAAGGCACGCGTGCGCTGTATCAGCTAGAGCCTGTGAGCGGCAAACGCCATCAACTGCGCGTGCACATGATGGCACTGGGTCTGCCACTTGAGGGCGACCAGTTTTACCCCACGGTATTACGCGGGCCAGATGCGGAAGAAGACTTTAGCCATCCGCTGCAACTGCTGGCCAAAAGCGTGGCCTTCACTGACCCTGTCACGGGTGAAGCCCGAGAGTTTCACAGCGCGTTGCGTTTGAGCCTTGCGCTGTAGAACTCAAAGCGCAGACGCATCGGGCAAGCCCAATGCGTCAAACACTTAAGCCTTGATTTCGCGTGCCGTGATTTGGTACTTGAAGGTGTCAGGTGCGTAAGAGTCTGCGCGGCCATCCACGGTCTCGGCCACGGGGTACATCAAAAAGCCCAAGCGCTCTTCTTTGCTACCGGGCAAAGCCACATCGTGTGCGGTGTTCCAGCCCATCCAGTTGCCTTCCCAACCACCGAACAAGCGGTTGTAAACGGGTTGCACCACCGCGTTGTCGGTGCGCTTGATCCATTCAGGCGTTTCTAAGCGCATCACTTTGGCCACGTCGGCGGGGTCCATCGCCACCCAGCCGTGGGCTTGCAAATACACCTCAGCACGGCAGTGTTGTGCGCCTTTCAAGCTGGTGGGGTTGCCCGACAACTCTTTGTAACCAAAGGCCGAAGGTACCAAGCGAATGCCATACACATCGCGCGCTGGCACGCCGACCGAGCGGCACAGGCCCACAAACAAGGCGTTGATGTCGGCGCACTTGCCGCCGAGGTTGCCGGTCTCCAGCATGGCTTTGATGTCACCCTCGCCGCAGCCGCGTGTCTTGGGTTCGCGCCACGCATTGGCCACGACCCAGTCGTAAATGGCGCGTGCTTTTTGCGCATCGGTCTTTGCACCTTGCGTGGCTTTGAGGGCCGTGGTGCGCACGATGCCGTCGGTGGGCAACAAATGGGTAGCACGGGTGTAGTAGCGCAAAGTGCCTGCATCTTCACGCGTGAACGCATGCGCGGTGGGTTTGCTGATGTCCACGAAACGGCTTTGTGTTTGCACGCGGCTGGTCACTTCGACAAACGGGGTCACACCCGCAGAAAATTCGGTGTAAATCATGTGCGCACCATCGGTGCCATCGCTCACCATGCGTGAGATGCCGTTGGATTGGAAGTTGCTTTCCAACGAACGTTGCCAATCCGAGTTGATGCTGGGCACGGGCAACCACACGCGGGAGGCAGCACCTTTGGCCTCGGCCAAGTCGACACGGGTGGTGACTTCAAACGTGCGCCACTGGCCCGCTTGTGGCTCGAAACGGCGAGCAGCCTGAGAAGAATTTTGGGGAGATGTTTGGGCCAAAGCAAAGCCAGGCACACCACTGAGGGCGCACGCAGCCGCGGCCCCCTTGAGAAGGGAACGACGCACGAGAGTCATGAAAGAGAGCTCCGAATAAGTGAAGAGACTTGTCGGCACATACCTTGATGCCCCGAAGGCAAGTCGCCTCACACAAAGTGCGCGAGGCGCGCGAATTATCGCTTGGGGGTGGCGGCCTTCGATGCAGCGTTGGTCGCTGAAACGTTTTGGCGTACATCCGACAACCATGCATTGGCTTGTGCACCGCTCCAATCCACATCGCCCACGATGCGCCAGCGCGCTTGGCCATTGGGCGCGATGAGGACGGTGGTGGGATACACCGTCACGCCCCAGCGCTTGGCCAACTCGCCTTTGGTATCTGAGATGACAGGAAACGTCATGCCCGTGCTTTGCATGTAACGCGCAGCGCGTGCTGCGGGCTCACGTACGTTGATGGTGAGCACCACGGTTTGTGCATCACTGATGTCGTGTAGCGTTTGCAATGTGGGCAACTCGTCTTTGCACGGCGCGCACCACGTGGCCCAAAAGTTAAGCACCACCAGTTTGCCTGCCAGCTCTGTGGCATTCCAGACCTTGCCTTGCAAATCGACAGCTTCAATATTGGGCGTGGCCACTTTGGCGGGCCATGCGGTTTTGTCGAACTGCGCCCACGCCTTTGGGGCCGCAAAGCTTGACAACAACACAGCGAGGCAAACGCCAAGAAAAAGGCCCAACGCGGGTTGGGCCTTTGCTTGCACGAGAGCGGTGCGTGCGTTCATGCGCATCACAAGCGCTCAGTCACCCAAGCTTGCACGCTGGCCAAGGCCTTGGGCAAAGCCGCAGCATCGCTGCCACCGGCCATCGCCATGTCAGGCTTGCCACCGCCTTTGCCGCCCACTTGCTGGGCCACAAAGTTGGCCATCTCGCCCGCTTTGACTTTGCCTGTGTTGTCGGCCGTCACGCCTGCGGCGATGTTGACCTTCTCGCCATCCACAGCCGCCAACACGATGACGGCAGACTTCATCTTGTCTTTGAGCTTGTCCATGGTGTCGCGCAAAGTTTTGGCATCAGCGCCGTCGAGCTTGGTCACCAAGAGCTTGGTGCCTTTGATGTCCACCGCTTGTGTCATCAACTCATCGCTCTGAGCAGAGGCCACTTTGCCTTTGAGGGCAGAGACTTCTTTTTCGAGTGTTTTGATTTGCTCCAACACTTGGGCCAAACGTGCGTTGAGCTCTGTCGGTGGCGCTTTGAGTGCGCCAGCGGCTTGCGCCACAGAGTCTTCGAGCGATTGCAAATAAGCCAGCGCATTCGCGCCAGTGACGGCTTCAATGCGGCGCACACCAGCAGCCACGCCGCCTTCTGCCACCACTTTGAACAAACCAATGTCACCCGTGGCTTTGACGTGTGTGCCACCGCACAACTCGCGGCTGGAGCCGATGTCGAGCACGCGCACGGTCTCGCCGTACTTCTCGCCGAACAACATCATGGCGCCAGTTTTTTGGGCGGATTCGATGTCCATCACACGCGCTTGCGCTGCGGCGTTAGCCAAAATTTCGGCGTTGACCTTGGCTTCGATGTCGCGAATCTGCGCATCGGTCACGGGGGCGTTGTGCGCAAAGTCAAAACGTGTGCGCTCGGCATTCACCAAGCTGCCTTTTTGTTGCACGTGGTCACCCAGCACTTCACGCAAAGCTTTGTGCATCAAGTGGGTGGCGCTGTGGTTGCGCACGGTGGCAGCACGCACCGCCATATCGACTTGCGCATCCACATGGTCGCCCACGGCCAAAGTGCCTTGGGTGAGCGTGCCGTGATGACCGTACACATCGGCTTTGATCTTCAAGGTGTCTTCCACCGCGAACTTGGCTGAGCCGCTGACCAATACGCCTTGGTCACCCACTTGACCACCGCTCTCGGCGTAGAAAGGTGTGGTGTCCAACACCACCACGCCGCTTTGGCCGTTTTTCAATTCAGCCACGGAGTTGCCGTCAACATACACAGCCAACACTTTAGCTGTGGCTTTAAGTTCCTCGTAGCCCACAAACGCATTGCCAGCGCCGGTGTACTCCAAAGCCTTGTCCATCTTGAACTTGCCTGCGGCACGGGCTTGGGATTTTTGTTTTTCCATTGCCTCAGCAAAACCTGCTTCGTCCACGCTCAGGCCACGTTCGCGGCACACATCGGCAGACAAGTCGAGTGGGAAGCCATAGGTGTCATGCAGCTTGAACGCCACTTCGCCCGGCAACACTTTTGCGCCGCCTTGCAATGCGGTATCCAAAATTGACATGCCCACTTCAAGCGTTTCAAAGAAGCGTTCTTCTTCAGCCTTCAACACCGACGCAATGCGCTCGGCTTGGCTGGCCATGTTGGGGTAGGCATCGCCCATGAGCTTGACGAGGTCGGGTACGAGCTTGTGGAAGAAAGGTTTTTTCTGGCCCAACAAATACCCGTGGCGAATGGCGCGGCGGATGATGCGGCGTTGCACATAGCCACGGCCTTCGTTGCTGGGCACCACGCCGTCGCTCACCAAGAAAGAGGTGGCACGGATGTGGTCGGCAATCACGCGCAGGCTCTTGTGGCCCAAGTCTTGGCAACCTGTTTCGCGAGCCGCAGCTTTGATGAGGGCATCAAAGATGTCGATTTCGTAGTTGCTGTGCACGTGTTGCAAGATGGCAGCCAAGCGCTCAAGGCCCATACCCGTGTCCACGCACGGCGCGGGCAAGCGGGTGACGCTGCCGTCTTCGGCCATGTTGAACTGCATGAACACGTTGTTCCAAATTTCGATGAAGCGGTCGCCGTCTTCGTCAGGGCTGCCGGGAGGGCCGCCTGGGATGTGGTCGCCGTGGTCGTAGAAGATTTCAGAGCAAGGGCCACAAGGGCCGGTGTCGGCCATCATCCAGAAGTTGTCGCTCTTGTAGCGGCCGCCTTTGTTATCGCCAATGCGAATCACACGCTCGGGTGGCAGACCAATTTCTTTGGTCCAAATGTCATAGGCTTCGTCGTCTTCTTGGTAGACCGTAGCCAGCAAACGGTCGGCTGGCAGTTTGTAGACCTCGGTCAACAACTCCCACGCCCACTTGAGTGATTCGCGTTTGAAATAGTCACCGAAAGACCAGTTGCCCAGCATTTCGAAGAAGGTGTGATGGCGGGCGGTGTAGCCCACGTTTTCCAAGTCGTTGTGTTTGCCACCAGCGCGCAAACAAGCTTGCACTGAGGCCGCGCGCACATAAGAGCGCTTGTCAGAACCCAAGAACACGTCTTTGAACTGGACCATGCCCGAGTTGGTGAACATCAAGGTGGGATCATTGCCCGGCACCAAGGGGCTAGAGGCCACCACGGTGTGGCCTTTGGACTCAAAGAAGTCCAGAAATGTTTTGCGAATATCAGCGACGGTGAATTTGGGTGTAGTCATCCTCAAATTATAGGTTTGGGTGTCACCCCAGAGTCATCGCAGGTGCTGGGCCAGCGGTATGCTCGGCCCCATCAAATTTGGAGACCCTCATGGATATGAAGACTGCGCCCCTTTCTTTGCTCAACGACCCCAGTTTGCTCAAGACCGATGCCTTGATCAACGGCGATTGGGTCAAGGGTGCCAGCCGTTTTGATGTGCATGATCCCGCCACCGGCAAAAAATTGGCCGATGTGGCCAACCTCAGTGCCAAAGACGCCGAAGCTACGATTGATGCGGCCAATGCGGCATGGCCCGCGTGGCGCAATAAAACAGGCAAAGAGCGCAGCATCCTCTTGCGCAAGTGGTTTGACCTGCTGATGGCCAACCAAGAAGACTTGGGCCGCATCATGACCGCTGAACAAGGCAAGCCCTTTGCCGAAGCCAAAGGCGAAGTGGCCTATGGCGCGAGCTTTGTGGAGTGGTTTGCCGAAGAAGCCAAGCGCGTCAACGGTGAGACCCTGCCCCAGTTTGACAACAACCGCCGCTTGATGGTGCTCAAGCAACCCATCGGTGTATGCGCCGCCATCACACCGTGGAACTTTCCACTGGCCATGATCACCCGCAAAGTGGCGCCTGCATTAGCAGCGGGCTGCCCTGTGGTCATCAAGCCCGCCGAACTCACGCCCCTCACGGCCTTGGCCGCCGCTGAGCTGGCCATTCGCGCAGGCATTCCCGCAGGCGTGGTGAACATCATCACCGCCGACAGCGACAACAGCATTGCCATTGGCAAGGTGTTTTGCAGCAGCGACATCGTGCGTCACATCAGCTTTACCGGCTCCACCGAAGTGGGCCGCATCTTGATGGCGCAGTCGGCACCCAGCATCAAAAAGCTGGCCCTCGAGCTGGGTGGCAACGCCCCCTTCATCGTGTTTGACGATGCCGACATCGACAGCGCCGTCGAAGGCGCCATGGCCAGCAAATACCGCAACGCAGGCCAAACCTGTGTGTGCGCCAACCGCATTTACGTGCAAGACGCGGTGTACGACGAGTTTGTGCAGAAGTTTTCGGCCAAAGTCAAAACCCTCAAAGTAGGCAACGGCTTTGACGAAGGCGTGGTGCAAGGCCCACTGATCGAAAACGCTGCCGTTGAAAAGGTCGAACGCCATGTGCAAGACGCGATTCACAAAGGCGGCAAGGTCATGGTGGGTGGCCGTAAGCTAGATGGCCAGTTCTTTGAACCCACCGTCATCGCTGATGCGCGCGCTGACATGCTGTGCGCCCGCGAAGAAACCTTTGGTCCCTTCGCGCCAGTGTTTCGTTTTCACAAAGAGCAAGAAGCCATTGACGCAGCCAACAATACCGAGTTTGGATTGGCGAGTTACTTTTACAGCCGTGACATTGGCCGCATCTACCGCGTGAGCGAAGCGCTGGAATACGGCATGGTGGGCATCAACGTGGGCATCATCGCCACCGAGCATGTGCCGTTTGGTGGAGTAAAACAATCGGGCTTGGGTCGCGAAGGTTCCAGCCACGGCATGGATGAGTATTTAGAAATGAAATACTTATGCCTAGGCGACATCCTTAAATGATGTGCCAACCCTTTTATCTACGTGGTTTTGCGAATTTTTCACAAAACTGGTTTCGATACAATTCTGGCAATTTCCTACAATTCCCTACGAACACCCACGCAACTTTTATGGACTCCAAACAAATTTATTTGCGCTTTCTCAATCTCATCCATGCACTGGACGGTGGCGCAAACGCACCTGCCATTGATTTGGATGCCAAGAAACTATTAGAAGTGATTGCCGTGCGTCATGCGCAAGAAAAGCCTTTAACGGTAACAGATGCCATGGGCTTGAACGCCATCGCTTCCCCAGCAACGATTCACCGCAAACTCGACCAATTGCGTGAACTCGGCATGATTGATACCGTGTTTGAAGGCAAAAACCGCCGCACCAAATATTTGGTGCCTACACAAGCTGCACAAGACTACTTCAACCAAGTCGGCAAAGTCATGCAGCAAGCGCTGGCACAAGCCTAAACCTGCATCGCGCTCCCCAAAAACAGCATCCCCTCCGGATGCTGTTTTGCATTCTTAACGAATGCTGTTTTCACATCTCTTTTTGATTTTGTCGGTGGTGATGCGGCGGCAATATTTGATGTCGTTCTCAACTTTGCCCATACATAGATTGAGCAAATCGTTGCCGCCAATCTTTTGACAATAGGCTTTGTCATTGGCATCGAGTGCACGGCAGTAGTTGGCTTTGTCTTTGTCCTTGATGTCGTTGCAGCTTTGTGCAGAGGCCCACATGGGCAACAACATAGACAAGCAGGTACAAATTTTTGCGAATGTTGTCATGCAGCGCTCCCTCTATGAAATACCAACTGCTTTCAATACTAGTCTAGATCACCTGCACCTACAATCCAGACTTATGCGGGTGTCGTTCAATGGTAGGACTCTTGCTTCCCAAGCAAATAACGTGGGTTCGATTCCCATCACCCGCTCCACTTTTCGCCAATGCACAAGCATGCAGGGCTACATTCTTTCCTCGATAGCCTGTTGCGTCGCTTTGTAGCGCGTCAGCCGTGCACCACCCAAGACAACCGCTTTGTCAATCGCCTGTTTAGCTCGCGCCAATTGTTGCGTTTCGTACAACACTTGCGCCAAGTTGTTCCAAGCGTCTGCGGCATCGGGATGATGCGCAGTGGCTTGTTCGTAGTGCATTTGGGCGGCTTGTAAATCGTGCTGTCTGTAATAGCTGTTACCCAAAGCAAGATGCGCTTCTAAGTTATCTGGCCACGCGTGAAGCGCCGTTTGATAAGCTTGTAGGGCTTGAATTGGGGCCACACGTTCAAGCGTCATTGCAGCTTCGACGAATGCCTCGGCAGAGGCTGTTGCAGGCAATTCATCAGGTGGCAACGCCACGAATGCCCAGTGACTGGCCTTCGCCCAACTTTGCTCAAAATCAGCCACAGACATGACCAAGCGCTTTTGATCGCCCGAGCGCAAAGTCACCGTATTTGCGTCTTGGTCATACCCCACCACCACCGCGTAGTGCCACACAGGCCACTCATCCCAGCGCAAGTTTTGCAACACCACCACCGGATGACCCGCCGCCACTTCGCGCCACAAAGCATGAAGCTCACGCGGCAAAAGGTAAGGCAAAACGCCAGCACGCCTAGCACCACCGAGCATCTCCAGCTGAAGACTGCCTTGGCGCTGGGGCACATACACATCGGCCTCCAGCTGTTGCAAGGTGCGCACGACGCCCGCGTGTTCTAGGACAGTCGCTAAAGCGGCAGGACCACATTGATCTTGCGTTTGCGGGTAGAACGCCACATCGCTCAATTCAACCGAATGAGGCAGCCCAGCACTTGTTTCAAAGCCACTCAAACGGCTCACCGAGGCGCAGCCTGACACACCGATCACCAGCGCTGCCGCCAACCCAGCGAGAAGACTGCGTTCAAAGCCCACCTAAATCCTCAATCGCATCGATCACCATGCTGGTGCCCACGGCAATCAGCAAAATATCACTGGCTGCGCGCACGTATTTATAGCCAGTCGGAGGTGGCCCCAAACGCCGTTGCAACTCAAGTGGCACGGGGTAAAGCACCACATCGGCAGGCAAAGGTCGACCAATCGCCCACTGCTTCGCTTGACCAGGCGGTAAGCAGCCATTTCCCTTTTTAGCTAAGCCAGGCGGGCATTTACCTTGTGCTATTTGTTGGCCATAAATATCACGGGTCGCCTGCTGATGTCGAAGTTCGAAGAACGAGCCTTGACCTGGTGATCGCAGCTCTCTGACCTCATCCGAGGCGCGGTCGTCATGCATGCGTTGCTCTTGCATACGCGAACGCTTACCCTGCCCTGCGCCTTCAGGACGGTCGGCCCAAGTGACAGACGAAAACAAAGCGCCGCATAAGAGAACCACGCTCCATAAAGGCTTGGTGAATTGATCGAGATACATAAAGACCTCTCTTTTTAAAGTGCGATAGCCACCAAAATTGCGATCAACAAAATCACGACCATGTCCATTTGGCTCAAGGTGCCGCCAGCGGGCATGGCATCAATACGTTCGGCCAATGCGTGAACCTCTTGCTCGCTCAAGGCTGCGACACGGTCTTTGGCTAACAAGCCATCCACGCCCATGGCTTCGAGTTTTTCTTTCACGGTGGCGCGTTCTACAAAACTTTGCACCTTCGCACGGTCTTGCTCTGTTTGGGTCTGCGCAGCGAGATCTTGTGTGTCCACAATGTCTGCACGCGCAGCAGGAGGAAGAATCAGCATCGCTGCAGCGATCGTGGTGATGATGAGATGCGTCAAATTTGTTTTGCGGGTCATGATGTTTACCTCTGGTTGTGAATGAAAAATTAATCGTCTAGCTGAATTTCTTTCACCAGCCATGCACCCGATGCACGCGTGGCTTTGAGTTCAAGACTCAGACCATTGGCAAGGGTGATTCCGTGCATATTGGTGCTGCCGTTGTATCCAAATGTGAGTCCATGCAGATCAAATGTCTGTGCGCCACCGTCCAAATTAGTGACGGTTCCGTGGAATTCAAATTCGTGTGTTGCCACATCCGTGTTGCTAGGTGTCTCAACTTTGGTTGCGACTAAAACGCCATTGCTGATGCTGCCGTGAATTTCAACGCGTACCCCCACCCTCAAGGTGCCACCAGAAAGGCGTGCGTTGCTTGCATCAACGGGGATGCCGTTGACGATGAAATCAGCATTCGAGGTATACGTTGAGATAAAGCCATGAATCTCAGCATCGTGCTCGTCCTCTGCATTTAATTGAGCCATTGGCGATGTGAGCAATCGGACTTTTGTGGCCTGCAACGCAGGCGTCATCGTGACACGCACAAAGACACCATTACCCCAACTGCTCGGAACCGTGGTGTTAGCGTCATCCACCCAACTGATTTGGCTCGAGGGCTGCGCCACAAGACCCAACTTGAACGTATGTTGCACGCCATCAAAACTGTTAACCACGCCACTGAGTTTGTAGTGCGCAGGCTGTGTCGTGGATGCTTCAACGCGTGTGGCTTGGAGATTTCCTGTGGTTTGGTCTACATAACCATGAACTTCCACAAAGTGCGACACATTTAAGTCCGACAGCTGTGTAACCCCCGCACCTTCAAACACGGTGCTGGTCAACACATCCACTGTCAGGCCCAACACCACAAAGCTGCTTGCCCCTACATTCACGCTTGACACGGGACCCTGCCATTCACTGCCGCAGCTGATGCGATAGGCCGTGGCTGTGGCGGTGCCATTTGCGGTCGTCGCAGCGAGCACCGACGAGCCTTGAATCGACACCACCATGCCGACCCTCAAATCACCACTGAATGAGGTGTCATCATCGCGTGAAATCTTGTTGGCATTGGTATCGTCATAGCGAATGCCGTTGACGATGATGGAGCCCAATCCTGAAATCGTGCCACTGGTGAACGAGCCGGTTCCACCACTGGACAAACCTGCAACATCGGAACCGCCACCGCCGCAACCAGAGAGTTGAACCATGGTGCCGACCATGCCTAGCAAAAGGGTTCGGCGTTGAAAGTTGGGGATAGATTGAATTGATCGCATTTGGAACACTCCGTTCACTTGGATGAATTTGCTGAGATTTCAGGCGATGGCATCGCCTTGGACAAGGAATACAAACCAATCCGAACGGCTTGGTCTTGGGGTCGTTGGGCTGCTTTGTCGGCATCCATCAGCGCTTGCAACGCTGGGCCGAGCGTGGTGATCAAGTTGTGCCATTGCGTGCTAATCAACGCTTTGGCTTGCATGACCGACTCAGCCGACAGCTCATCGGCCAAGAGCGCTTGTTCAAAGTGTTGATGGCCATCACCAAGCACGTTGCTCACCGCAGCTTCTAAGTGATCGCCCACGTTGACACCTAAAAACCCCACCATTTGCGGCCAGTCATCGTTGGGGACAAACACTTCTTCCAGCAATTCAACGGTGTCTGTGGCCTTGCGGTGCATCACCAAATTCAAGCGAATCATCTCGGCCAACAACGAACGTGGGTGCACATCTTTGGTGACATTGGCAGCCAACGCCTCAAAGCTGGGTGCCGGCCCTTGTCGAGGAATGGCGAGAGGTTTTTTCTTCTTATCTAGATAGCTGGTTTGCGATGTCCAGTGAGTCAACAAGTCGGTTGCAGCAGAGCGTGTGGCGGGCAGCTCTGGCACAGGCGACTGCTGAATGCGCGCCACTTCTCGACGCGTTAAACCCGTCATCGTGCTGATGCGGCTGGTCAAGCGCTCTGGGTTGCTGCCTTCACACGCTTGTTTAGCCGCATCGACATACGCATGTCGAATCAACTCTTCAACGGCTTGAATGGGCACACCTTTGGCCAGACCAAGCTTGGCAAAGGGCTTTAACAAATGCCCCATCGCCGCCAGCAAAGCCTGCTGCTCGGTGGACAAGGTGTCGGGTGTGGTTTTGTTCATGTGGTTCACTTGAATCATTAACCCCAGTATAAATGTGCAAAGTGCACATTTACAAGAAAAATTAAGAAAACCTTCAAATAAGCGTGGTTTTCCACGCCTACCCCAAACAACGGGCATAAAAAAAGCCGCTCAACAGAGCGGCTTTTGGATCGGTGCCAAAAGCACCTGGCTAGGTCATCACTTCACCAACAACACAGGCTTCTTGCAAGTGGCCATGACGCGTTGCGCCACAGAACCCAACAGCATGTCCACCAAGCCACTGCGGCCTTTTGAGCCCATGACCACCATGTCAAATTTTTTGTCTGCAGCGTGAGAAATCACTTCTGCCACATGACCTGTTTGGATGATGCTGTCGTGCTTGACGCCAGCTTTCACCAACACGGCCAAAGCAGATTTGAGTTCTTTGTCGCTCTGCTCGCGCAGGTAGTCAGCAACACCTTCCTTACCCACAAACTGTTTGGCATGGCGCAAACCTTCGTCGTCGTGCACGTTGATCAAGGTGATGCGATCTTGTGTGCGGAAGTTAGATGCCAACTTCACGGCGTACTTGACCGCGTTCAACGAAGATTTAGAACCGTCAACTGCAACCAAAATTTTCATGGTGTTCCCCTTGTTATGAATGGTTCGAGTTTAGCGCGCCACTCACAACAAAGTCACGCCGGTCTTGCTTTGCAAGAACTCACGGGTCACACCAGGTGCCAGCTCAATCACTTTGAGGCCTTC
>Ga0228700_1000660_pt1 | contig 28453 bp, 26 predicted proteins | sample McNCre317_Aug_MG_FD_178019 | JGI IMG/M metagenome (GOLD analysis project Ga0228700, IMG submission 178019) | Freshwater microbial communities from McNutts Creek, Athens, Georgia, United States - 3-17_Aug_MG | ecosystem: Environmental > Aquatic > Freshwater > Creek | place: USA: Georgia...
ACCGAGAGCTGCGCCTGGAAGACCTCTACACGGGCTACCGCACCAACGTCCTGGCTGCCGACGAAGTGCTGGCCTGGATCAAGGTGCCCAAGGCCGTACCCGGGGAGTTCAGCCGCGTCTACAAGGTCTCCAAGCGCTTCGAGGACGATATCTCGGCGGTCTGTCTGGCCATCAGCCTGCGCCTGGAGCAGGGCATGGTGGCGCATGCCTCCATCGGCGTGGGCGGCGTGGCCGCCACACCGGTGCGCGCCGTGCAGACCGAGGCCGCATTGCAGGGCCGGGCCTGGAACGCGGAGCTGGTGCAGACCGCCATCGCCGTGCTGCGCCAGGAGTTCAGCCCCATCAGCGACATGCGCGCCTCCAGCAGCTACCGGCGTGAAGTGCTGGGCAATCTGCTGCAGCGTTTCTGGCTGGAAAGCCAGGGCACCCCCCAGGTCTCGCTGGAGAGCCTGGTGCTGGAAGGAGAAAGCGCATGAGCAAGAACCCGCAAACCACCGCCCTGCCGGCAAGCGCCGCCGGCAACTCGCTGGCCCACGAGAGCGCAGCCGCCCAGGTGGCCGGCAGGGTGCATTACATCGACGACCTGCCCGAGGTGCGCGGCACCCTGCATGCCGCCCCCATCCTCTCGCCTGTCGCCCATGGCCGCCTGCTGGGCGTGGACTGCAGCGCCGCACGGGCCATGCCCGGTGTGGTGGACGTGGTGCTGGCCGCCGACATTCCCGGTGACCCCATGCTGGCCGCCTTTGCCGGTGACGAGCCGGTGTTTGCCCGCGACACGGTGCAATACGTGGGCCATGTCATCGGCCTGGTGGTGGCAAAGACCGCCATGCAGGCGCGCCATGCCGCGCGCAAGGTCAGGCCCCACATCGAGCCGCTGCCCGCCATCCTCACTGTGCAGGACGCGCTGGCCGCGCAAAGCTTTGTGCTGCCCCCGGTGCATGTGCGCCGGGGCGATGCCGCAGCCGCCCTGGCCCGCGCCGAGCACACCTTGGAAGGCACGCTCAGCGTGGGCGGCCAGGAGCACTTCTACCTGGAGGGGCAGATCGCCTACGTGCTGCCCATGGAGCAAAACCAGTGGACTGTCTACAGCAGCACCCAGCACCCCGGCGAGGTGCAGCACTGGGTGGCCCATGCCCTGGGCCTGGACAACCATGCCGTGCGGGTGGAATGCCGGCGCATGGGCGGCGGCTTTGGCGGCAAGGAAACCCAGGCCGGCCATCTGGCGGTGTGGTCCGCCATTGCCGCGCACAAGCTGGGACACCCTGTCAAGCTGCGCCTGGACCGCGATGACGACTTCATGGTCACCGGCAAGCGCCATCCCTTTGAGTACCGCTACACCGCCGGCTTTGACAGCAGCGGGCGCCTCTCGGCCCTGCAGCTGCAGATGGCGGTGAACTGCGGCTTCAGCGCCGACCTCTCCGGCCCGGTGGCCGACCGTGCCATCTTCCACAGCGACAACGCCTACTACCTGGAGCATGTGGACATTGCGTCCTACCGCTGCAAGACGAACACCCAGAGCCACACCGCCTACCGCGGCTTTGGCGGGCCGCAGGGGGTGATCCTGATCGAGGCCTTGATGGGCGACATCGCGCGCCAGCTGCAGCGGGACCCGCTGGATGTGCGCCTGCGCAACCTCTACAGCGACGAGCCCCTGGCGGACGGCAGCGGCAGGCGCGACACCACCCACTACCAGATGCTGGTGGAGGACAACATCCTGCAGCCGCTGATCAGCACCCTGGAGCAGAGCAGCCAGTACCGCCAGCGCCGCGCCGAGATTGCCGCCTGGAATGCGCAGAGCCCGGTGATCAAGCGCGGCCTGGCCTTGACGCCGGTGAAGTTTGGCATCAGCTTCACCGCCACCCTGTTCAACCAGGCCGGCGCGCTGGTGCATGTCTATACCGACGGCAGCGTGCAGGTGAACCACGGCGGCACCGAGATGGGCCAGGGCCTGCACACCAAGGTGGCGCAGATCGTGGCCGATGAGCTGGGCATACCGTTTGCGCGCGTGCTGGCCACGGCCAGTGACACCAGCAAGGTGGCCAATGCCTCGGCCACCGCAGCCTCGGCCGGCACCGACCTGAACGGACGCGCCGCCCAGTTTGCCGCCCGCCATGTGCGCGACAACCTGGCCGCCTTTGTGGGCGGGCTGGACGGCTGCGGCGCCGGTGCCATCCGCTTTGCCGCAGGCCAGGTGCATTCGCCCACCACCAGCCGGCGCTTCGAGGATGTGGTGCAGATGGCCTATGCCAACCGCATCCAGCTCTGGAGCGACGGCTTCTACCGCACACCCAAGATCCACTACGACAAGCAGACCTTGAGCGGCCGCCCGTTCTACTACTTTGCCTATGGCGCGGCCTGCAGCGAGGTGGCCATTGACACCCTCACCGGCGAGAACCGCGTGCTCAAGGTGGACATCCTGCATGACGTGGGCCGCTCCATCAATCCGGCCATCGACATCGGCCAGATTGAAGGCGGCTTTGTGCAGGGCATGGGCTGGCTCACCACCGAGCAGCTGGTGTGGAACGACAAGGGCCACTTGAGTACCCACGCGCCCAGCACCTACAAGATTCCCACCGCCGGCGACGTGCCCGCGCACCTCAAGGTGGCGCTCTGGCCCGAGCCCAACCGCGAAGACAATGTGTTTGGCAGCAAGGCCGTGGGCGAGCCGCCCTTCATGCTGGGCATCAGCGTGTTCGAGGCCCTGCGCGACGCAGTGGCCCAGGCCCGCGCTGACCGGCAGCCGGTGCAGCTGCAGGCCCCCGCCACGGCCGAACACGTGCTCATGGCGCTGAGCCGCTAGCCTCGGCCTTTGGCCTTCGGTCACCGGCTTGCCTAAGCCGGTGATCCGCCCATAGTCGCCTCATTCATACATGCAGTACATGAACGAGGGTGGCACGCTATGGCGGACATTGCACAGGCAGGCACGACGCCGTCCGAAGACGCGGTCTGGAAGATTCTCGTCGTCGATGACGAGCCCGCCATCCACCAGGTCACTCGCCTGGCCTTGCGCAACCTCTCGGTGCTGGGCCGGCCTAGCCAGCTGATCAACGCCCTGTCCGCCAAGGACGCACGGGAACAGGTGGCCAGGCATCCCGACATCGCCGTGGTCCTGCTCGACGTGGTCATGGAGACCGAAGACGCCGGCCTGGGCTTCATCCGGCACCTGCGCGAAGAGCTGGCCAACCCCCTGGTGCGCATCATCCTGCGCACCGGCCAGCCAGGCCAGGCACCGGAGCGCCAGATCATGGTGGACTACGACATCAACGACTACAAGGAGAAGACCGAGCTCACCGCGGCCAAGCTCTACACCAGCGTGATGTCCAGCATTCGCACCTTCGGCCACATGCAGTCCATGCGCAACCGCGAGCGCGCCATCGAGGTGCTGGGCCACCTCAATGCACAGGTCTTTTGTGCCGGCGATGCAGCCGGCCTGGCCCGCCAGCTGCTGGCGCAGCTGCAGGCGCTGGAGCTGCTATGCGCGGCGGCCTGCTGGACACCCGGCGGCGCGGCCTGGCCCGCGGCCCATGCCGATGCGCCTGGCTGCACCTTCGGCCCCTGGGAGCCGCAGGCCGACCAGCGCGAACTGCGGCAGCTGGCCGACGACGCGCCCGGCCTGCTGGTGGCGCGCGAGCGGCTGTATGCCGCCACCCTGGTGCTGAAAGACGGCAGCCGCATGCGGCTGGCGCTGGAGGCACCCCAGGTGCTGGCGGCCGAAGACTGCCGCCTGCTGGACCTGTGGTTACACAGCGCTGCAGCCGCCCTCTCCCACTGGACGGCGCTCGCACCATGAGCCAGCAGCCCATGCCCGCGCCCGCGTCCGCGCCTGCACCCGCCCTGGCCCTGCGCCGCCTGGTGCATGAGCTCAGCAACCCGCTGGGCGTGTGCGCCATGGCAAGTTCGCTGATGCCGGCGCAGGTGGAGGGGCTGCTTGCGCACCTCAGCCCGCAGACCGACAGCCCGGTGCAGGCGCAGCTGCAGGAATGGCGCGAAACCCTGGCCCTGCTGCAATCCGGCCTGCAGCTCTGTGTGCAGATCTTGCGCAGCTGCCAGGGTGGCGTCACCCCGGGCTTGGAGCCTGCGGAGTTCGACCTGCGCGGCACGGTGCACACGGCGGCTGCCCTGCAGATCGCCCGCAAGGCCAAGCCGGTGCAGCTGCACCTGCACATGGAACAGCCCATGCTGGTGCAGGGCGACGCCACCAGCTGGCACCAGGTGCTCACCAATCTGGTGGGCAACTCGTTGCTGCACGGCTTTGACACGTTGGCCCAGGGCAGCATCCACATCAGCGCCACCCGGCTGCCGGGCCAGCGCCTCGTGCTGCACTACTGCGACGATGGCTGCGGCCTGCGCGAAGAAGTGCGCGCGCGCCTCTTCGAAGACGGCTTCAGCACCCGCCTGGGCCAGGGCGGCCACGGGCTGGGCATGGGCATCGTGCAGGAGCTCGTCTGCCAGCGCCTGCAGGGGCGCCTGCAGGTGCACCGACCGGCGCGCGGTGCGCACTTCAGCATCGAAGCGACCTGTTGAACCGCAGTGCGCCCTGTCCTGTCCATCAACCCCAAGGAGCCGGCACCATGCAACGCTACACCCTCACCCCTTATGAGCAGTCCAGCGGCGGCACGCGCGCGGTCTACGACGAGTTTCTGCGGCTCAGCGGTGCCGATGAGCCGCCCATCTGGATGACCAGCCTGGGCCACAACCCGACCCTGGTGCGGGCCTACTGGGAAAAGACACGCGGCTGCCTGCTCGAAGGCGAGCTGCCCCGTGTGCTCAAGGAGATGACGGTGTTCGTGGTCTCGCGCGTGAACGGCGCCGAATATTGCAGCGCCTGCCACGCCCACTCCGCCCTGCAGCTGGACCCCACCCTCACCTACCACGACCTGGTCTCCATCCTGGACCCGGGCAGCCTGGTGCCGCTGCCGGCCTCGCACCGGCTTGCCCTGCGCTTTGCCGAGCGCATGGCGCGTGACGCCAATGCCGTGACCGATGCCGAATTCGACCAGCTGCTGCAGGCCGGCTTCAGCGAGAGCGAGATCAAGGAGCTGCTGGGCGTGATTGACCTGGCCATGATGTTCAACTGCTACACCAGCGGCATGCGGCTGCCGCTGGATCCGCAGTACAAAGCCCTTGTGGAGTCATGAGCGGGGGCGACTGCTTCACCCCTGTGGAGCATACCTTGGACGCCACGGCGCAGCGCGAGGCGGTGCTGGATGCCCACCGTGCCGTGCGCTTTGACGGCCTGCTGCAGCTGATTGAGGAAGTGCAGCGCCGCCGCTCGATTGCCGAGGTAGCGCAGGTGGTGGCCACCCGCTGGAAGCACTGTGCCGATGTCAACAGCTGGCGCCTGCTGTGCGTCTACGCCGGCCACTGCGCCCTGGTGCAGGCCCAGGCCAGCCAGACCCAGGTGCAGGAGCTGTCGCCGGACCAGCTGGAGACTTTCGACGCCCAGCTCTGGGCCCAGCGCAGGCCCCACCACTGGAGCGCAAAGGCCTTGGCAGACCAGCGGCCCCAGCTGCCAGGTGCCCTGGCCGATGCGCGCGGCGTGGGCTTCAGCATGTTGCCCCTGCAGCAGGGCGCCAGCACCATCGGCATGCTGTGCGTGTTGTCCCATGACAAGCCGTTTGATCTGCTGGACCGCAAGTTCAACAGCCTGGTGGGCGGCGCCATGGCCACGCGCATCCTGGCCATCCTCACCGAGCAGCGCCTCACTGCCGAGCTGATGCAGGCCCAACGCCAGCTGCTAGAGCAGCGCCAGGCCGGCATCATGGGGCGCCTGGTCAACGGTGTGGCCCATGAAATCAACATGCCCCTGGGCGTGCAGATCTCGGCCTGCGATGCACTGGCCGGCATGCTGGCCGAATACAAAGCCTTGCCGGGTGCGCTCCATGCGACCCAAGACCTGCAGGACATCCAGGACGCCGTGGCCCTGGTGGCCCAGCAGGCGCGACGGGCCGCGCGCATCGTCAAGCGGCTCAAGCAGATCTCGGCGGCCTCGGTTGCCGGCCCCAGGCTGCCCACCCTCTTGCGCGAAGAGCTGGAGCTGATTGCGCAAAGCCACACCGGGCTGCAGATCACCACCGCGTGCCCGGCGGGCCTGCAGCTCACACTGGACCGCAACGCCCTGGCCACGGTGCTGGGCGAGCTGCTGGACAACGCGCATGCCCATGGCGGCGGGCAGGACGGTGGTCCGGTGCAGCTGCTGGCCACCGAAGAAGCCACCCGCATCACGATCCGCGTCTGCGACCGCGGTCCAGGTTTTGCGCCAGAGCAGCACGAACACTTCTTTGAGCCCTTCTTCACCAGCAGGCTGAACCAGGGGCACATCGGCATCGGCGGCTACATCGCCCAGAATGTGGCCCGCGATGCGCTGGCAGCGGTGCTGGAGCTGCAGTCGGTTCCGGGCTACACCACGGTGGCACTGCACTTTCCCAAGTCCTAAGCGCCTATGGATACGCCCACTGACGCCGACTACCGCGGGCTGCTGCAGCTCTCACCGGACGGCGTCATCGTGGTGCAGGCAGACGGCTGCATCCTCGCGGTCAACCCCAACCTGGAGGCCCTGTTCGGCTACGGCGCGGCAGTCCTGCAGGGCCTTCCGCTGGCGTTCCTGCTGCCTGCGGCAGCACCGGCCCTGCTGCAGGTGCTGGCAGAGCATGCCGCCAGCACGGCAGGTGCCCCCTTTCAGAGCGCGCTGCAGGAATACTGGGTGCAGGACAGTGCCGGCCGCACCCTGGCGGTGGATGTGAGGCTGGCCGCCGTGCGCGCCGCCCAGCGGCCGCAGCCCCTGGTCTGCATCTCGGTGCGTGACGCCACCCGGCGCAAGCAGGTCGAACAGGCCCTGGAGGAGGCACGCCTGCGCAGCGAACGCTTCCAGCACGACCTGCTCAACCTCTCCAACACCCTGCCCCTGGCCCTCTTCCAGTGGGAAACCGCTGACGACGGCATTGCCAAATGCAGCTTTGTGAGCGAGCGCATGCTGGACGTGCTGGGCCTGCCGGCCCGTGCGGTGCTGGGCCATCCCGGGCTGCTCTTGAAGCCCCTGCTGCCGCAGTACAGCCAGTTGCTGCTGGAGCATGTGGCCCAGGCCCAGGCACGGCTGCAGCGCGGCGAGGCGGGTAGCGGCTTTTCGCTGGAGCTGCGCGCTCTGGTGCGCGGCGGCCTGCGCTGGCTGCGCATGTCAGCCCTGTACGGTGGCACCCGCGAGGACGGGCGCAACATCTGGAACGGCTACCTGGAGGACATCACCCGGCGCAAGCAGGACGAGGAAGACAAGGAACTCGCCACGCTGCAGTTCCGCACGCTGTGGGAAAAGTCGCCAGAGAGCTATGTGTTCCTAGACTCCCAGGGCCTGTTGTCCTGCAACGCCGCCGCACTGGACCTGTTCGGCGTGGCCGTTTCCGAAGAGCTGCTGGGTGCCGACATCAGCCAGCCCCGCTTCTCCCCGCCCCTGCAGTCCGGCGAGCAAGCCAGCCCGCCCTTGTTTGCACAGCTGCTGGCCTACGCCTCGGCCCTGGCGCGCGCAGAAGAGGCCCGATTGCCAACGCCGCCGGTGGCGGGCTTGCGCCAGCTGCGGGGCTCATTGGGCTTCGAGTGGCATCTGCTGCGCCAGGGCCAGGGGCGTTTTGTTGCCGACATGGTGCTCACCCCGATGCAGATCGACGCCCGCGAGGGCTATCTGCTGATCTGCCAGGACGTCAGCCTGCAGCGCCAGGCGCAGAAAGACCTGCTGCTGGCCAAGCAGGCGGCCGAGGACATGGCGCGCACCAAGGCCGATTTCCTGGCCAATATGAGCCACGAGATACGCACCCCCATGAACGCCATCGTGGGCCTCTCGCACCTGGTGCTGCAAGGCGACTTGCAGGACCGGCAGCGCGACTTCCTGAAAAAAATCCAGGACTCGGGCCAGCACCTGCTGGGCATCATCAATGGCATCCTGGACTTCTCCAAGATGGAGGCCGGCAAACTGCGCCTGGAGGAAAGCGACTTCACCCTGCACAGCGTGCTGGACCAGCTCGCCAACCTGGTGGGCGAACGGGCCAGCGCCAAGGGCCTGACGCTGGTCTTCGAGGTCGACCCGCTGGTGCCTGATGCCCTGCGGGGCGACGCCCTGCGCCTGGGCCAGATCCTGATCAACTACACCCACAACGCCATCAAGTTCACCAGCCAGGGAGAGATCTGCGTGGCCGTGCGCCTGCTGGCGCACCAGGGGCAGCAAGTGCGGCTGCGCTTTGAGGTGCGCGACACCGGCATCGGCCTAAGCCGGGAACAGATGCAGCGCCTGTTCCAGAGCTTTCAGCAGGCCGACACCTCCACCACGCGCCAATACGGCGGCACCGGTCTGGGCCTGGCCATTTCCAAAAACCTGGCTGAATTGATGCACGGCGAGGTGGGGGTGCACTCAGTGCCTGGCCAGGGTTCGACCTTCTGGTTCAGCGCCCAGCTGCAGCAGGCAAGGCACCCCGGCGCAGGCCCCAGGGAGGCGGCCCTGGCCCAGCACGGCGGCACGGCCCAGCGCCTGGCCGAGCGTGCCGGTGCGCGCATCCTCGTGGTGGAGGACAACGACCTGAACCAGCTGGTGGCGCGCGCCCTGCTGGAAGGCGTCGGCATGCAGGTGGATCTCGCCGACAACGGCCGCACGGCGGTGGAGCGCGTGCTGCACGATCCCGCGCGCTGGGACCAGGTCATGATGGACATGCAGATGCCGGTGCTCGATGGGGTGTCGGCCACGCGCGAGATCCGCCAGGCGCTGGGGCAGGACCGGCCGGTGGTCATCGCCATGACCGCCAACGCCATGCCGCAGCATCGGGCGCTGTGCCTGCAATCAGGCATGCAGGATTTTGTGAGCAAGCCCATCGACCCGAAGCACCTGTGGGAGACCTTGCTCCAATGGCTGCCGGTGCGCCCCCAGGCCCAGGCGCTCAACGGTGCCAGCGGCGCCATGGCAGAACGCCCCGCTGGCCGTCCCTCTGCCAGCCCCGCAGCGGAAACGGGGGCGCATGCGGCGCATGGGGCGCAGATGCTGCCCCGCGCCATGCCTGGCTTTGATCCGGCACAGGGCCTGCGCCGCGTGCTGGGCAAGCCAGCCAGCTACCTGCAGCTGCTGCGCAAATTTGTGGTGGGCCAAGGGGATGCCGTGGCGCGCCTGCGCGCCGCGCTGGTGGCCGGTGACGCGGCACTGGCGCTGCGCATTGCCCACACGCTCAAGGGCGTGGCCGGCAACATCGGCGCGACCCAGCTGCAAAGTGATGCCGGGCAGCTGGAAGCCGCCCTGGGCCCGGTACCAGTGGCACCTGCGGCCCCAGCGCCAGGTACAAATGCAACATCGGTGCCGCCAGCGTGGGAGCCCGCGCTGCACGCCACCGAGCGCTCACTGGGCCTGCTGCTGCAGGCGCTGCGCCAGCAGCTGCCGCCCATGCCGCCACCCCAGGCCAGCCGCTGCAGCGCGCTGCAGCTGGACCCGGTGGTGGCCCAGCTCAGGCTCCTGCTGCAGCATGACGACGCCGCGGCGGTGGATGTGTTTGATGCGCATGCAGCCTTGCTGCAGCAGGCCTACCCGGGCAGCTTCCGGGCGCTGCAGACGGCACTGGGTGATTACGACTTTCCGGCGGCGCTGCAATACCTGTGAAGCCAGGGCGGCATCCGCCTTGGCGCCGCCTGGAAGCCCGGTCAGACGCCGGCCAGCGAGCGCAGGCCGTTGGGGTCCACCAGGTTGACGATGCGCCCCGAGCCGCTGATGAGGCTGCGCTCACGCAGATGGCGCAGCACGCGTGACAGGGTTTCGGGCGCGATGCCCAGCTGTGCGGCAATCAGGCGCTTGCGCAGCTGCAGCTTGACCGAGCACACGCCCTTGTCGCTGGATTCGGCATGGCGCAAGAGCCACTCGGCACAGCGTGCCTCGGCATCTTTGGACAGGCGGCTCACGGCCAGCTCGGTCTGCTGGCGGTGGGCGCGGGCGACGTCGTCGAGCACGGCGCGGGCATTGGCCTCACGCGAGAGCGCGGCACGAAAATCATCCAGAGGGACACTGCGCATCTGCACCACGGTCTCGGCTACCGCGTCGACCGCGCTGGGCAGGTTGAGCACGGCGGCATTGGCCTCCAGCCAGGCCGGGCCCTGCACCACGCCAAGCTGGTGGTCCATGCAGGATGCCACCGGATCGTCACCGTTGGCCGCCTGTGGATCATTGCCAGCCACTCCCAGCAGCACCCGGCCGGCCTCGATGAACAGGGCCGTGCTGGCCGGCACCGAGCGCCTTAGCAAGGTGGTACCCGGCAACACCGATTGACTGGGGTAGGCGGAGATGAAGGCGTAGAGGCTGGCGGGCATGCTTTCACTGTGCCGTTTCGGTCTGAAAATTGCCTTGAGGAAGATCAAACATTGCCAACAGAGCCGCCCGCGCAGCCGCTATGATGCGCGGGCACAGCCCGGTACGCACGGCAGCGTGGCGCTCGCCTCTGAAGAAGCTTTTTCAGTGGGATTCGGCCCCGGTTTTTTGGCATCGCCAACCGACGGAACACGCCCATGACCACCCTGCTCATCCACAACGCCCACACCATCGCCAGCCAGGACGATGCCCGCACCGAATGGCGCAATGCCTCGCTTTGGGTGCAGGACGGGCGCATTGCCTTTCTGGGCGCCAGCGCCGACCTGCCCGCGCAAGCGCTGCAATCCGACACCGTGATCGACGCCCGCCACCACCTGGTCACACCGGGCCTGGTCAACACCCACCACCATATGTACCAGAGCCTGACCCGGGCCATACCAGCGGTGCAGGACGCCGAGCTGTTTGGCTGGCTGCAAGGGCTGTATCCCCTGTGGGCCGGCCTCACGCCCGAGATGATGCAGGTCTCGACCCAGGTTGCCATGGCCGAGCTGCTGCTCTCGGGCTGCACCACCAGCAGCGACCACCTCTACATCTACCCCAACGGCGTGCGCCTGGATGACAGCATTGCGGCGGCACAGGCCATCGGCATGCGCTTCGTGGCCACGCGCGGCAGCATGAGTGTGGGCCAGAGCCAGGGAGGCCTGCCACCCGACCGCGTGGTCGAACAGGAGGCCTTCATCCTGCAGGACACGCAGCGCCTGATCGAGACCTACCACGACGCCTCGCACGGCGCCATGACGCAGGTGGCGGTGGCGCCCTGCTCGCCCTTCAGCGTGAGCCGCGATTTGATGCGCGAGTCGGCCAGGCTGGCCCGTGCCCTGGGCGTGCGCATGCACACCCACCTGGCTGAAAACGACCACGACCTGGCCTATTCGCGCGAGAAGTTCGGCTGCACGCCAGCGCAATACGCCGAGGCGCTGGGCTGGGTCGGCCCCGATGTCTGGCATGCGCACTGCGTGAAGCTCGACAGCGAGGGCATCAGCCTGTTTGCAGCCACCCGCACCGGCGTGGCCCACTGCCCCTGCAGCAATATGCGCCTGGCCAGCGGCATCGCCCCGGTGCGGCGCATGCTGGACGCCGGCGTGGCCGTGGGCCTGGGCGTGGACGGCAGCGCCAGCAACGATGCCGCCCACATGGTGAACGAGGCACGCCAGGCCCTGCTGCTGGCTCGTGTGGGCCGCGCCATGCAGCCGCCCGAAGAACGCACCCTGGCCTCGGGCCAGCGCAAGACCTTTTTCGGCTGCGACCTGGGCCCGGCCGAGATGACCGCCCGTGACGCGCTGCACCTGGCCACCCGGGGCGGCGCCCGTGTGCTGGGGCGCAGCGACATCGGCCACCTGGCCGTGGGCATGTGCGCCGACCTGGTGCTGTTTGACCTGGACACCCTGACGTTTGCCGGCGGCGCCGTGCACGACCCGGTGGGTGCGCTGCTGTTGTGCGGCAGCGCCCAGACCGACTACACCATCGTCAACGGCCGCGTCGTGGCCCAGCACGGTCGTATACAAAGCGTGGACATGGGCCCGCTGCTGGAACGCCACCGGCGCATGGCGCTGCAGCTGGCAAACACCTAGTTGCTTCAATCACACATTTTCTGTTTTGCCAATCGGTAATACCGATGTGCGAATGACTTGACAATTGCTAACAAGGATTTTCAAATGCGCACACTATTCCATACATTCGCAGCATCAAAATTGACAAGGCAGAGACAAAGCGGCACCTCGAAAATGCTGCCTCCGCCAGCCCCCAACCCTACGATGGAGACGATGTGCTGGGCCGAAGTTGGCTCGGCCACGTGAAAGGAGCCAGGCTGCTGGACATCCAGCTGCTGCGCCCCTCCACCATGCGCGAGCTGATGAAGGCCTCCGGGCGCACCGAGCTTAGCGTGGTATCCCACTTCTACCACCTGCGGGACAAGCACGGCATCGAGGTGGTCCACAAGGGTGACCTCTACCAGCTGCGGGTCTCGAAATGCGTGCCGCTGCAAGACTACTTCTACCGCATGGTGCTGGACGCGGTTCAAAGCACCTAGGCCTGTCCCATCGGCGCATTCCACTGCCATGAAGCCCGAAAACATGCTCACGCTCTTCGGCCGCAACGTCAAACGCCTGCGCCTGCAGGCGGGGCTAAGCCACGAGGCGCTGGCGCAGCGCACCACGCGCTTTGGCAAGCTGCTGGACACGATTGAAGACGGCAGTGCTCATGTCACCCTGGACATGGTCATCGCCCTGGCCCTGGCCCTGGATGTGGAGCCCAGCGCCTTGCTCATGGAAAACCAGGAGGGCTAGGAGCCCCACGCGCACGCACTGCGTGTCATTCGCTGCCGGCGCAGCGCGTTGACCTTAGTCGACGTGCGCGCCGGATTCAAACCACTGCTTGAGCAGTGCGCGCTCGGCCTCGCTGATGCCGGTGGCGTTGTTCATGGGCATGATGCGCGTCACCACCGCCTGCTGGTAGACCTGCTGCGCATGGCTGGCCAGGCCCTGGGCCGAGTCCAGGCGCACATTCTTCATCTGCACCTCGCTGCCATGGCACATGTAGCAGCGCTGCGCCAGGATCGGCTGCACCGTCTTGTAGCTGATGGGCCCACCCACACCGGCCACCGCCGCGCCGGCAGCAGCCGGTGCTACCGGTGCCGCAGCGGCCTGCTCAGCCGGCTTGAGCCAGGCCAGCACCGCCAGCAGCACGGCCACGCCCACGGCCGCATAGGGCCAGGGGTGGCTGTTGCGGCCCAGCTTGTAGCCGTGGCGCATCACAAAAAACTGGCGGATGGCGGCACCGGCAAACATCATCAGCACCAGCACCAGCCAGTTTTGCGGGTGGCTGTAGGTGAAGCTGTAATGGTTGCTAAGCATGGCAAACAACACGGGCAGAGTGAAATAGGTGTTGTGCACGCTGCGCTGCTTGCCGCGCTTGCCGTGGATCGGGTCCACCGGCTGGCCGGCCTTGATGCTGGCCACCATCGCCCGCTGACCGGGGATGATCCAGAAAAACACGTTGGCGCTCATGCTGGTGGCCAGCATGGCCCCCATGAGCAGGAAGGCGGCACGCCCGGCGAACCAGTGGCAGGCCAGCCAGGCCGCCACCAGCACCAGCAGCGCCACCAGGGCGCCGACGATGGCATCACCGTTCTTGCGCTGACCCAGGGCGCGGCAGATGCCGTCGTAGGCCAGCCAGAACACCACCAGAAAGCCCAGGGCCGCGGCCACCGCCGTGGAGGACGACCAGTCCATGACCGATTTGTCGACCAGGTAGGTGCCCGCACTCCACAGGTAGGAAACGGTGAAGAGCGAGAAGCCGCTTAGCCAGGTGCTGTAGCTTTCCCAGAAGAACCAGTGCAGATGGCCCGGCAGCTTGGGTGGGGCCAGGGCGAACTTCACCGGGTGGTAGAAGCCACCGCCGTGCACCGCCCAGAGCTCGCCGCTGACGCCCTGGCGCTTGAGGTCTTCATCCTCCGGGGGCGTCAGGCTGCTGTCCAGGAACACAAAATAAAAAGAGGATCCGACCCAGGCAATGGCCGTGATCACATGGACCCAGCGCAACAGCAGATTGGCCCAATCCAACAAATAGCTTTCCATGGTGTGCTCGCTCCTCCCCAAAATTGTATACAGTTTGGCCGACTATGGCCGTTCTTGCAAGAGCAAGAGTTGGGCCGCCACGGCGATCGCGATGGCTTCAGGGCGCTTGTCGGCAATGCCGGCCAGGCCAATGGGGCAGGTGATGTGGTCCAGCTCGGCCTCGCTGTAGCCACGCGCCCGCAGGCGGGAGCGGAAGGTGGCCCACTTGGTCTTGCTGCCAATCAGACCGATAAAAGGCAGATCGGCTTGCTGGCGCTGGCGCGCCAGGCACGCTGCCACGATGTCCAGGTCTTCGGCATGGCTGAAGCTCATCACCAGCACGCGGCTGTTGGCCGGCAACTGGGCCACGGCGCCCTGCACCGGCTCGCTGTGTTCGCACTGCACGGTCTCGGGCAGGTCGGTGGGGAAGATGCTGTCGCGGCTGTCAACCCAGATCATGGGCCAGTCCAGGGTCTGCAGCAGGCGCACCAGGGCATGGCCCACATGGCCGGCGCCAAACAGCACCACCGGCGCCTGCGCTTTCTGCAGGCGCTGTCGCAAGGCCGCAACATGCCCCGGGCCCAGGCGCTCATACTGCAGATGCACCTCGCCGCCGCAGCACTGCCCCAAGTTGGGGCCCAGCAGGTAGCGACGCAGCGCGGGCGCTGACGGTGCCATTGGCGAAGCCGGGCCAGGGCCCCCGGACGCCGGGGCCAGCAGGGTGCGCGCATGGGCGATGGCGTCCCACTCCAGGCGGCCACCGCCTATGCTGCCCAGCGTGGCTTCGGGCAGGACTGCCATCCAGGCGCCGACCTCACGCGGTACCGATCCACGCGCCGCATGGACACTGATCAGCACAGCATCACCCCCCTGCTGCAGCAGGCTCAAGAGACGGGAAAGCACAGTCACAATCAGATACCTTTTAAGCGGGGCCGGGCCGCAAAAACCAACAAAATCCAAGCACAGTATGCCTCGGGCAAGGTGTAACAAATGAAGCAAATTCGGGTACCACGGGTACCCCTGAACCCAGGAGACAGGCTATGAAAACCTACGGCAAGGCAGGCGAGGCGGGCCGCATTCCCCCTAGCTCGGCGCGTTTGCGCACCGGGTCGGCCATGGCGCTGGCCCTGTTGCTGGCGGCCTGCGCCACGCCGCCAGCCCCACCGCCGCCCCCGCCCGAGCCTGTGGCCATTCCCGAGCCCCCGCCACCGCCCCCACCGCCCCCCGTGGCCGAAGTGCCCGCGCCCCCACCGCTGCAAAACGTGTCGCAGGCGCCCACCGCCAAAGACTACCGGCGCGATGCCGCGGCCCATCTCTACGCCATGAACAGCGGCCGCATTTACCAGGGCAAGATGCCGCCCCTGCTGTATGCCGTGGGCGTGCTGCAGGTGGACATTGACGGGCGCGGCAATGTGCTTGAAATTCGCTGGATGCGCGCGCCCACCCAGGCTCCCGAGGTGATGGCCGACATTGAACGCTCGGTGCGCGCCGCCTCGCCCTTCCCGGCTCCCGCAAGACTGGGCCGCGTCACCTATACCGACACCTGGCTCTGGCACAAGAGCGGGCGCTTCCAGCTCGACACGCTGACCGAAGGGCAGATGTAGCCCCCACAGTCGCCCACTGCGTGTGGCTCCTTGCCTTCAAGAGCCCCGGTAGGTCGAATAGCTCCAGGGGCTTACCAAAAGGGGCACGTGGTAGTGCTCCTGCACATGGGCGACACCGAAGTCCAGGCTGACCTGGTTCAGGAAATTGGGCTCGGGCAGCACCACGCCGCGCGCCTTGAAATAGCCGGCGACGTCGAACACCAGGCGGTAGGTACCTACCCGCAGGCTGACGTTGTCGTACAAGGGGCCGTCGGGGTTGCGGCCGTCGCTGTTGAGGGTGAGGCGCCTGACCAGTGTGGCCGCTTCACCCTGGGTGGTGTAGAGCGCCACCTGCATGCCGGCGGCCGGCGTGCCATGCATGGTGTCCAGCACATGTGTACTCAAGCCCATGGGAAAACTCCTTCTTTCCGCACGGTGCGGAAGCTGCGCAAAGTGTATACACTTTTGATGGCAGACGCTATCATTGCCGTATGGACTCCACCGCCACCAGCCTGATTGTGGAATCGCTCACCCGGGCGATTGTGGAGCATCGCCTGCAGCCCGGCACCAAGCTGGTGGAGCAGAAGCTGGCCGACCAGTTCGGCGTCTCGCGCACCCTGGTGCGCCAGGCCCTGTACCGGCTCTCGCAAAACCGCCTGATCACCATAGAGCCTGCGCGCGGCGCCTTTGTCGCGGCCCCCTCCACCGAGGAGGCGCGCCAGGTGTTCGAGGTGCGGCGCATGCTGGAGGCCGGCATGGTGCGCGCCTTTGTTGCCAGTGCCCGGGCGGCCGACATCAAGGCCCTGCAGACACACATCGCCCAGGAAAAGCAGGCCGTCAAGCGGGACGACGTGCCGGTGCGCACCGAGCTGCTGGGTGACTTCCATGTGCGCATGGCCCGATTGATGCATAACGAGGTGCTGGCCCAGCTGCTGGGCGACCTGGTGTCGCGCAGCGCCCTGATCACCCTGATGTACCAGACCTCCAAGGAGGCCGCCCATTCGCATGAAGAGCACGAAGCCATTTTCCAGGCCATCAAGGCGCGCGATGCCGATGCCGCCGCCGCCCTCCTGGACAGCCACCTCTGCCATGTAGAGCAGGCCCTCAATTTCAAACAAGCCAAGGCACCCACCCCATGAAACACTACGACAGCACCCAGCCCTATCCACGTGACCTGGTCGGTTACGGCCCCAAGCCCCCGCATGCCCAGTGGCCAGGCAAAGCCCGGGTGGCGGTGCAGTTTGTGCTGAACTACGAGGAGGGCGGCGAGAACTGCGTGCTGCATGGCGACGCCGGTTCCGAGCAATTTCTCTCCGAGATGTTCAACCCGGCCAGCTTTCCCGACCGCCACATCAGCATGGAAGGCATTTACGAATACGGCTCGCGCGTGGGCGTGTGGCGCATCCTGCGCGAGTTTGAAAAGCGCGGCCTGCCGCTCACCGTGTTTGGCGTGAGCATGGCGCTGGAGCGCCACCCCGAACTCTGCAGCGCCTTGGTGGAGCTGGGCCACGAGATCGCCTGCCATGGCTGGCGCTGGATCCACTACCAGAACATGGAGGAATCGCTGGAGCGCGAGCACATGCAAAAAGGCATGGACATCCTTACGCGCCTGACCGGCAGCCGCCCCTTAGGCTGGTACACCGGGCGCGACAGCCCCAACACCCGCCGCCTGGTAGCCGACTACGGCGGCTTCGAATACGACAGTGACTACTACGGCGAAGACCTGCCCTTCTGGATGCAGGTGAAGAAGAGCGACGGCAGCGTGGTGCCCCAGCTCATCGTGCCCTACACCCTGGACTGCAACGACATGCGCTTTGCCCTGCCCCAGGGTTACTCGCATGCGGATCCCTTCTTCCAGTACCTCAAGGACACCTTCGACAGCCTGTATGCCGAGGGTGACCCGGGCGGCCTGAACCAGCCCGCCATGATGAGTGTGGGCATGCACTGCCGCCTCCTGGGCCGGCCTGGGCGCATCACCGCGCTGCAGCGCTTCCTGGACCACATCCAGAGCCATGAGCAGGTGTGGGTCTGCCGCCGCCTGGACATTGCCCGGCACTGGAAGGCCACCCATCCTTTTGGCGCATAAGACCATGGCCTTGCTAGACCCCCTCAACCAAGCCAGCCTGGACGATGCCTGCCCCCTCTTGGACGGGCTGTATGAACACTCGCCCTGGATCGTGCGTGCCGCCCTGCAACAGCGCCCCTTTGTCTCGCTGGCCCAGCTCAAGGCTGCACTGGCCCGGGTGGTGAGCGAGGCCCCCCTGGATGCCCAGCTGGCCCTGCTGCGCGCCCACCCCGAGCTGGCCGGCAAGGCCATGGTGGACAAGAGCCTCACCGCCGAATCCACCAACGAGCAGAACAAGGCGGGCCTGACCCAATGCACGCCGGCCGAGTTTGAAAAAATCCAGGCGCTCAATGCGGCCTACAACGCCAAATTCGGCTTCCCCTTCATCCTGGCGGTGCGCGGCCCGCGCGGCCTGGGGCTTTCCAAGGCCGAGATCATCGCCACGCTGGAGCGCCGCCTGCAGGGCCAGCCCGCCTACGAGCGGCAGGAATGCCTGCGCAATGTGCACCGCATCGCCGAGATCCGCCTGAACGACAAGTTTGGTGTCGCCCCCACCCGTGGCAACCAGGTGTGGGACTGGCAGGAGAGCCTGGCGCAGCACAGCGACGCGGGCTACGCCGAGCAGGGCCAGCTCACCGTGACCTACCTCACGCCGGCCCACCGTGCCTGTGCCGAGCAGATCCGCCAGGACATGCTGGATGCCGGCTGTGACACCGCAGAGATCGACGCCGTAGGCAATGTGGTGGGCCGCTACCAGGGCACCGGTGCCTGTGCCCGGATGCTCATGACCGGCAGCCACTACGACACCGTGCGCAATGGCGGCAAGTACGACGGCCGCCTGGGCATCTACGTGCCGCTGTCCTCAGTGCAGCAGCTCCAGCGCCAGAACCAGCGCCTGCCCTTCGGCCTGGAGATCGTGGCCTTTGCCGAGGAAGAAGGGCAGCGCTACCGCGCCACCTTCCTGGGCTCGGGGGCACTGACCGGCGACTTCCAGAACGAATGGCTGGAGCAGCAGGATGCCCAAGGCATCAGCATGCGCGCGGCCATGCAGGAGGCGGGCTTGCGCGTGGAAGACATTCCCGCCATCCGCCGCCAGAGCGCCGACTACCTGGGTTTTGTCGAGGTACACATCGAGCAGGGGCCGGTGCTCAACACCTTGAACCTGCCGCTGGGCATCGTCACCTCCATCAACGCCAGCGTGCGCTACAGCGGCGAGATGATGGGTGTGCCCTGCCATGCCGGCACCACCCCCATGGCCATGCGCCAGGACGCCGCGGCCGGTGTGGCCGAGCTGCTGCTCTATGTGGAGCAGCGCGCCCGCGCCGACGGTGATTCGGTGGGCACCGTGGGCATGCTCCATGTACCCAGCGGTTCGGTCAACGTAGTGCCGGGGCGCTGCCAGTTCTCGCTGGACCTGCGCGCCCCCCATGACGCCCAGCGCGATGCCTTGGCCCGTGATGTGCTGCAAAAAGCGGCAGACATTGCCCAGGCGCGCGGCCTGCAATGCACGCTGACCGAGACCATGCGCGCCAGCGCCGCACCCAGCGATGCAGCCTGGCAGCAGCGCTGGGAGAAGGCCCTGCAGGCCCTGGGCGTACCCCTGCACCGCCTGCCCAGCGGAGCCGGCCACGATGCCATGAAGCTGCACGCCATCCTGCCGCAAGCCATGCTGTTTGTACGCGGCCAGAACGACGGCATCAGCCACAACCCGCTGGAGTCCACCACCAGTGACGACATGCAGCTGGCCGTGGAAGCCTTTGACCAGCTGCTGCTCCAACTCGCGTCTAATCTTTCCTGAAAAACCACCATGAACCACTACGAACAACTCGACCGCTGGATTGACGCCCACTTCGATGAACAAGTTGCCTTTCTGCAAAAGCTCATCCAGGTGCCCACCGACACGCCGCCGGGCAACAACGCACCGCACGCCGAGCGCGCCGCCGAATTGCTGGAGGCCATGGGCCTGGCCACCGAGCGCCACCCGGTGCCCGCCGAGCGGGTGCAGGCCGAGGGCCTGCAAAGCATCACCAACCTGATCGTGCGCCGCCGCTATGGGCAGGGCCTGACGATTGCCCTCAACGCCCACGGCGACGTGGTGCCCCCGGGCGAAGGCTGGGTGCATGACCCCTATGGCGGCGAAATCGACAAGGGCAAGATTTATGGCCGCGCCGCTGCGGTGAGCAAGTGCGACTTCTCCACCTATGCCTTTGCGGTGCGCGCGCTGGAGTCCCTGGGCCTGCCGCTCAAGGGCAGTGTGGAACTGCTGTTCACCTACGACGAAGAATTTGGCGGCGAGGTGGGCCCGGCCTGGCTGCTGCAAAACCAGCTCACCCAGCCCGACCTGATGATTGCCGCGGGCTTCAGCTACCAGGTGATCACCGCCCACAACGGCTGCCTGCAGATGGAAGTGACGGTGCACGGCAAGATGGCGCACGCCGCCATTCCGGCCACCGGCGTGGACGCGCTGCAGGGCGCCAACAAGATTCTCACCGCCCTGTATGCGCAGAACACCCTGTACCAGTCCATCACCTCGCAGGTGGAGGGCATCAGCCACCCCTACCTGAACGTGGGCATGATCTCAGGCGGCACCAATACCAACGTGGTGCCCGGGCGCGTCACCATCAAGCTCGACCGCCGCATGATCCCCGAGGAGAACCCCGCCGAGGTGGAAGCCAACATCCGCCAGGTGATCGCCGATGCGGCCGCGCAGACGCCCGGCATCACGGTGGATGTGAAGCGCATCCTGCTGGCCAATGCCCTCAAGCCCCTGCCGGGCAACAAGCCCCTGGTGCAGGCCCTGCAACACCATGCCAGCACCGTGTTTGGCGAGCCTATTCCCGCGCTGGGCACGCCCCTCTACACCGATGTGCGCATCTTCTGCGAGGCCGGCATTCCGGGCGTCATCTATGGTGCCGGACCACGCACCGTGCTGGAATCGAATGCCAAGCGCGCCGATGAAAACCTCGACCTGCAGGACCTGCGCCGCGCCACCCAGGTGATTGCACGCAGCCTCCTGGACCTGCTAAACGGCGCCTAAGTGGGCTGGCAGGCACACCTGAAGCTGGACTACCGCCGCGCCGGCGAGCGCGTGGTGGCCCACCATGAACACAGCGGGCCGCTGCGCATCCTGCAAAGCCTGTACCCCGAGGGCGATGGCATCTGCCACAACGTGCTGGTGCACCCGCCGGGTGGCCTGGTCGGCGGCGACACGCTGGACATCACGGTGGCAGCAGACGCTGGCAGCCACGGCCTGATCACCACGCCCGGCGCCACCCGCTTCTACCGCTCCGACGGCCCGCTGGCCCGGCAGAGCACGCGCATCCACCTGCAGGCCGGTGCCCGCCTGGAGTGGCTGCCGCTGGAGGCCCTGTGCTACAGCGGCTGCCAAGCCGAGAACCAGCTGCTGATGCAGCTGGAGCCAGGCGCCGAGATGCTGGGCTGGGACATCAGCGCCTTTGGCCTGCCGCAGGCCCAACTGCCCTTTGTGCAAGGCCGCCTGGCCCAGCATCTGGAATTGCAGGGCGTGTGGCTGGAGCGCGGCTGTGTCGACGCCGCCGATCAGCGCCTGATGAACGGCCCCGCCGGGTTGAGCGGCGCACGCTGCATGGCCAGCCTGTTTTTTGCGTGCGGCTCCGAGCTCGACCGGGGACGGCGCGAACAGGCCCTGGAGCTGGCGCGCACGCTGATCGCCGGCCATGCCCTGCAGGCAACCGCCGGCGTCACCAGCCCCAACCGGCAGGTGGTGGTTGTACGCGCCCTGGCGCCGCTGGTGGAGCCGGCCATGCAGCTGCTGCGCGCGGTGCGCAATGCCTGGCGGCAGGACCTGTGGCAGCTGCCGGAGTGCAATCCGCGCATCTGGGCGATGTAGTAGCCCGGGGCTGTGGGTACCCTTAGATGCCTTTCCACAGGCCCGCCTGGCCCCAGTCCGTGCACCACTGGGGCAAAGCCGTGGCCGGCATGGGCCGGGCAATGCCATAGCCCTGCACCACGCGGCAACCCAGTGAGCGCAGGCGCGCACCGATCTCCAGCGTCTCCACCCCTTCGGCCACGACCTGGCGCTGGAACACGCTGGCCAGCTCGATGATGCCGCGCACAATGCCCAGGTCATCGGCGTCGACCAGCATGTTGCGCACGAAGCTCTGGTCGATCTTGAGCGTGTGCAGCGGCAGCTTGCGCAGGTAGGTGAGCGAGGAATAGCCGGTGCCAAAGTCGTCCATGGCAAAGCGCACGCCCAGCTCCATGCAGCGCTCCAGAATTTCCACCGCCAGGTCCATGTCGGCCAGGGCGGCGGTCTCCAGCACCTCCAGCTCCAGGTTCACCGGGTCCACATCGGGATGCTGGGCCAGGATTTGGGCCAGGCGCTGGCAGAAATCGGGCTGCTGCAGGTGGTTGGCGCTGATGTTGACGCTGACCTGCATGTCCAGCCCCTGCAGGTGCCACTGGTGCATCTGCGCCAGCGCGCTGTTGAGCACCCACTCGCCAAACACCCCTTCCAGGTGGCTGCCGTTCAGGTGCGGCAGAAACTCGGCCGGCGAGAGCAGGCCGCGCTCGGGCTGCTGCCAGCGGATCAGGGCCTCGGCCCCGGTCATCGCACCGCTGTGCAGGTCCACCTTGGGCTGGTAGTACAGCATGAACTCCTGGCGCTGCAAGGCCTCCTGCATCTGCACCAGGTATTCGCGGTGGTTCTGGGCGATGCGGTCGATCTGCGGGTCGAACAGCTGGTAGCGGTTTTTGCCTGCCTGCTTGGCCAGGTACATGGCCATGTCGGCATGGCGCAGCAGGATGTCGGGGTCTGCGTTGTCGGATGGGTAGAGGCTCACTCCCACGCTGGCCGATATCTGCACCACGTGCTCGCGCGCCTGCACCGGAATGCGCGCGGCCTCCAGCATGCGCTCAAGAATCAGCGTGCACTCCTCGGCCGAGCCCACCTCGGAGAGCAGCACCACGAACTCGTCACCGCCCAGGCGCGCCAGCGTGTCTTCGGCACGCAGGATGGCGCTGAGATGCCTGGCCATGCCCACCAGGATCTGGTCACCCACCGCATGGCCCAGGCGGTCGTTCACGGTCTTGAAGCCGTCCAGATCCAGAAAGCAGATCGCACACGATTTGCCGCTGCGGTCCGCACGCAGAATGGACTGCTGCAGCCGGTCGGAGAGCAGACGCCGGTTGGGCAGGTGGGTGAGCGAGTCGTAGTTGGCCACCCGGTCGAGCTCAGCCTCGTGGGCCTTGATCTGGCTGATGTCGGCAAACACGCTGACATAGTGCAGCAGCTGGCCCTGGGCATCGCGCACCACCGAGACCGACTGCAGCACTGCGAACACGTCACCGTTCTTGCGCCGGTTCCAGATCTCGCCGCGCCAGGCGCCATCCTCGATCAGGCCACGCCAGAATTCGCGGAAGAAGGCGGCATCGTGGCGCCCCGAGGACAGCAGGCGTGGCGATTGCCCGGCCACCTCCTCCTGGCTGTAGCCGGTGATGCGGGTAAAGGCCGCATTCACCCGGGTGATCAGCCCCTCGGCATTGACCACCATGATGGCCTCGTAGCTGTTGGAAAACACCGCCGCCGCCTCGCCCTGCAACAGCTCGAACTGCTTGCGTTCGGTGATGTCGGTGCCCAGCACGTAGTAGCCGCTCACACGCCCCAGGTTGTCCTGCATGGGCAGGTAATTGACCTGCTGCCAGACGCCGGCAAAGGGCTGCCAGTCATAGCTCTGGGCCTGGCCCTGCAGGGCGCGCTGGATCAAGGGCCCGGCCACGGCATAGCGCTCGGGCCCGAGCACCTCGGCCACGCTGCACCCGATGATGCTGCTGTGCTCGGGTGCAAAACGCTGCTGGTACTGGCGGTTCACATAGACATAGCGTTGCTCTGCGTCGACAAAGGCGATCAGGGCTGGCACGCTGTTGATCACGCTGCGCAGATGTTCTTCGCTGTGGCGCAGTTGCTCGGTGCGCTCCAGCACGCGCTGCTCCAGCAGGTGGTTCTGCTCGCGGATGCTTTGCTTGAGCTGGCGTGCCGCGGTCTCATCGCGAAACACGATCACCACACCCGAGAGCTGGCCCTCGGCATCGCGGATGGGTGCCGCGCTGTCCGCTATCGGGCAGACGCTGCCGTCACGGGCCAGCAGCAAGGTGTGCTCGGCCATCTCATGGATGGCTCCGGTGCGCAGCACCCGTCCCACCGGCACCTCGGCGCTCTGGCGCGTGTCCTCGTGGACGATGCAAAACACCTCTTCCACGGCCCGGCCGCGCGCCTGCTCCAGGGTCCAGCCGGTAAGGCGCTCGGCCACCGGGTTCATGCGGGTGATGCGGCCCTCGGTGTCGGTGGCCAGCACGCCATCGCCGATCGACTGCAGGGTGGCCGCCAGGCTTTCCTCGCTGTGGGCCAGGCTTTGCTGGCTCTGGCGGGTCTGGCGCAGCTGACGCAGCACCAGCAGGTAGGCTGCAGCCAGCAACAGCAGCAGCATGAGCGCGCTCAAGGCCCCGGCCAGCAGCACGCGCTGGCGCGCCTGGGCCTGCTCGGCCGTGCGCAGCGCCAGCAGGCTGCGCTCATGCTGCTCCATCTCCTGCAGGGTCTGGTAGACCCGCACCCGGGTCTGCTGCAGCGGTGCACTCTGCACAAAGGCATTGGCCGCCTGCGCGCCCAGGGTGTCGCGCAGTTTTTCAACCTGCGCCGACAGGCGCTTGCGTTCATCCACCAGCTGGCGCAGGGTGTTCCAGCGCTGCACCTGCGCGGGGTTGTCGGCCACCCGATCGCGAATCTGCTGCAGCAGCAGCTCACGCTCGGCCACGCTAAGGTCGCGCTCCTGCAGGCGGGCGCGGTCACCGGTGATGCGGTAGTTCTGGGTGCTCAGTTCCGCCTGCAGGGTTTCGGCGCGCACCTTGGCCAGGCGCACCAGTACTTCTTCGGTATGTATCACCCATTGCGCGGCCGTGGCGGCGTCTTCCGCCAGGCGCAATGTCAGCAGCCCCATCAATCCGAGCACCAGCACCGCAGCGGCGCCCGTGGACAGGACCAGGGTCTCAAAGGGAATCCTCAACTTCACGCAAAACCTTGTATGTATGCCCGTCTGACGCGGAAGGCTCCCTGCAGTACCCATTGTGCCCGCTAAGCAGAGGCCACAAACACACTGCAGCACACGGCCCCACTGGCAACCCGGTCGGCACCGGCAGGCGGGCTCAAGCCAGGCTCGCCACCCAGGGTGAAAAAGCCTCCATCACCCGCAAAGGATGCGGTCCGTGCCAGAACACCGAGCTGCGCGCCCACCGGGGCACATCGCTGGGCGCCAGGGCCCCCGGCAAGGCCCGCCACTGGCGTGCGATATGCGCCAGCTGGGCACCATGGCGGGGCAGCGCCTGGGCCTGCAGGGGGCTGCGCAGCACCTGGCGGCTGGCAAACAGCAGCTCGGCCAGCGGCCGTGTGCCCAGCCCGCGCAGTGCGCTCCAGGGCCCATGGCTGGCGGCAAGCGGCGTGCAGCTGCGCGCCCAGACCGCGGCACGGCCGTCCAGCAGCAGAACCACCTCGCGCACATAGCCCAAGCGCTGCTGCAAGTCGGCCTGCTCCAGCGGCCACAGGGTCATGGCCCGCTGCTGCTGCACCAGCACCTGCACCGTGCCGAAGCGCTGCAGGCGCGCAGTCAGCGAACCCGGTGCCTGCAACCAGGCACGCAGGGCCGGCGCGCTGGGATGAATGGAGCGGGGCCCGTGGTGATGGAAGGGGCCCGGCGGCTGGACCTGGTTTTTTTGCATGGGGGGAATTTTTTGAAATGTGCTTGGCTAAGCACACAAATAAGAGGAAGTTCCGTGGCGTCAACGCGCACCGGGCAGGTCCGACACACCGGGGCCCTTCGAACAATGCATTTTCTTCAAGGAGTGAGGTACATGAAACATTGCGTCTGGCTACTGCTTGCACCGGTAGCCTTTTTTTCGGCCCATGCCCGGTGCGCCGAGCAGCTGGTGGACCAGAAGGACAAGCAGTTCAGCAAGAAAACCCTGCGCGTCAAGGTCGGTGATGTTGTGGAATTCCGCAACTCCGACCCGTTTGCCCACAATATTTTCTCGCTTTCCGATACCAAACCCTTTGACCTGGGATCGTACCCGCAAGGCCAGTCCAAAAAAGTCACTTTCGACAAGGCCGGCACGGTGGAAGTGGAGTGCTCCATCCACCCCAGCATGCAGATGGTGGTGGAGGTGGAAAAGTGAGGCGCGCCCTGTCTGCGCTGGCGGCACTGTCCTGCCTGGCCCTGGCGGCACAGGCACAGACCCAGGCTGCGGATTTGACGTCCCAGGCGGCCCTCAAGGCCTGCAGCGGCAGTGTCAGCGATGCATGCGTGGTGCGCTATTTCAAGGACATGCAAGAGGCCTCGGAGCTGCGGGGCCGCCTGGTGTTCCAGAACTACTGCGTGCTCTGCCATGGCGAACAGGGCAAGGGCGATGGCCGCGCCGCCAAGCTGCACACGCCCCGCCCCTTCAACCTCACCACCTCCACCGCGCCGCGCTACTACATCGCCGACACGGTGCGCAAGGGCGGTGAGGCCATGGGCCGCGGCAAGGGCATGCCGCCCTGGGGCGACCAGCTGACCGACGAGCAGGTCAACGATGTGCTCAACCACCTGTTCACCCTGCGCACTGCGCCGCAGTGAGTCCGTTCATTCCAACCAAGGGGATCTCCATGACACACCCGCTCGTACGCACCGGCATCGCTATCACCACCACGCTGCTGCTGGCACTGGGCACCGCCCGGGCCGACTATGTCTTCAAGGCCGGCGACCCCAGCCTGGCCGGCTTTGTGCTGGGCGAGGTGCCCTATCCCCCCGACAACGCGCCCACCGCGGTGCGGGTGGAGCTGGGCCAGCGCCTGTTCTTCGACCCGCGCATGTCGGGCGACGGCAATATGTCCTGCGCCACCTGCCACAACCCGGCCCTGGGCTGGTCCGACGGCCTGCCCACCGCGCGCGGCGTCAAGAGCTCGGTGCTGGGAAGGGCCTCGCCCACGGTCTTCAACACCGCCTACAACAGCATCCAGATGTGGGACGGACGCAAGAAGTCGCTGGAAGAGCAGGCCATGGGCCCGATGCAGGCCAATGTGGAAATGAACATGGACATTGGCAAGCTGTTTGCGTGGATCGGTGCCAGCGAGGGCTACAAGGCCCTGTTTGCACGCGCCTACCCGGGTGAGCCCATCAACGAGACCACTCTGTCCAAGGCCATTGCCAGCTTCGAGCGCATCGCCATCAGCCGCAACGCCCCGTTTGACGCCTGGGTCAAGGGCGATGCCCGGGCCTTGACCGACCAGCAGGTGGAGGGCTTCAAGCTCTTTGTCGGCAAGGGCACTGCGTGGCCTGCCACAGCGGGCCCAACTTCACCGACAACGGTTTTCACAACCTGGGCCTGGCCTCGTTCGCCAAGCCGGAGCCCGACCTGGGCCGCTATGGGCAAAAGCCGGTGCCCGCCATGAAGGGGGCCTTCAAGACCCCCACGGTGCGCGAGGTGGCGCGCACCGCGCCCTACTTCCACGACGGTTCGGCCAAGACCCTGATGGAGGTGGTGGAGCACTATGACCGCGGCGGCGAGGTGAAGACCAATCTTTCACCCAACATCAAGCCGCTGGGCTTGAGCCTGGCCGAGAAGCAGGCGCTGGTGGCGTTTCTGGAGGGGCTGTCATCGCCCTACCAGCCGCTTAGCCTGCTGGAGCTGCCCGCGCGATGAGCCCTGCCATGTCACGCCATCGTCCCTGGGAGCTGCCGGCCAGCGCCGTCAGCCCCGCAGCCGGGCTGCTGCTGCCACGCCGCCAGTTGCTCACCCTGGGCGCAGCCGCGGCACTGCAGGCCCGGCCCGGGCTGGCCGCCAGCCTGGGCCTGGGTGGCGAGCGCACTGCCGGCGCCCTGCGCGCGGCCGGCGAGGCGCCCAACAGCCTGGAGGACATCACGGGCTACAACAACTACTACGAGTTCTCCACCGACAAGCGGGCCGTCAAGGTGCTGGCGCAGGCGCTCACCCTGCAGCCCTGGACGCTGACGGTGGAGGGCGAAGTGGAGCAGCCCCTGACCCTGGACCTGGATGACCTGCAGCGCCTGTTTGGCAGCGAGGAACGCATCTACCGTCTGCGCTGTGTGGAGGGCTGGTCGATGGTGGTGCCCTGGTCGGGCTTCGCGCTCTCCCGCCTGCTGGCGCGGGCGCGCCCCACCAGCCGGGCCCGCTTCGTGGCCTTTGAGAGCCTGCAGCGCAAGAGCGAGATGATTGGCCAGCGCACCGGCAGCCTGCCCTGGCCCTACCTGGAGGGCTTGCGCATGGACGAGGCCATGCATCCGCTGGCCTTTGCGGTGACCGGCCTGTATGGCCAGCCCCTGCCGCGCCAGAACGGCGCACCACTGCGCCTGGCCCTGCCCTGGAAGTACGGCTACAAGAGCGCCAAGGCGATTGTGCGCATACGCCTGCAGTACGAGCAGCCCTACACCAGCTGGAACCTGCTGGCACCCTCGGAATACGGCTTCTACGGCAACGTGAATCCCGAGCAGCCGCACCCACGCTGGAGCTAGGCGCGCGAGAACCGCATTGGCGAGCTGCGCAGGCGCGCCACCCTGCCCTTCAACGGCTATGCCGAGTGGGTGGCCCCGCTCTACCAGGGGCAAGACCCCGCCACCCTGTACTAGGAGTCCGGGCGGTAGAAGGTTTGCAAGCAAAGTGCCGAAGGACCTGCATGCTTTGCGGCGTCAGTGTGGCAGTTTGGCTCATAGCAAGCGCCTTCGCCGGGTTGTGAAGGTCCTGCAAGCCCTCAAGGCGGCGTGGCCATGTGCCCCCGGGGTCCTCAAGCCAGCTGCATTGCCCCCAATCTTCGCAGGTTCAACGCCAGGCAGACAAGCTTGAACTCAGC
>Ga0228700_1000661_pt1 | contig 28340 bp, 27 predicted proteins | sample McNCre317_Aug_MG_FD_178019 | JGI IMG/M metagenome (GOLD analysis project Ga0228700, IMG submission 178019) | Freshwater microbial communities from McNutts Creek, Athens, Georgia, United States - 3-17_Aug_MG | ecosystem: Environmental > Aquatic > Freshwater > Creek | place: USA: Georgia...
CTGCGCTCAAATCTGGCATGCGTGTTGGAGAGATTGCCAACTTAAAGATTGGTGATGTGATTGAGAGCGATGGCAGCATCAAAGGCGAAATTCGCTTGAGTGCTGAGCAAACTAAGGGCAAGCATGGGCGCACAGTGTTTATCTCAAAAACCTTCAAAACGAGCTTGCGTACTATTTGCGCTTTCGCAGCACCACTTGGCCTGAGCGTCCGCTGTTTTTCACACGTAACAAAGCTGGCTTCACACCCAACACACTTGCCCAACATTTTTGGTGGATGTATCGCTATGCAGGCGTAACTGGTGCAAGTAGCCACAGCACGAGGAGAACATTCTTAACAGTGCTCGCAAATCGCGGAATATCTGTGCATATTTTGGCAAGCCTCGCCGGACACAGGAGCATCGCGGTAACTCAAAAATATCTCTCGGTAAATCCTGACCTCCAGAGGCAGGCCGTGGAAATGTTCAACTAAGGATGCTGAACATGAACACCACTCACAAATGGGCCAACGATTTAGGTAACTTCATTGGCACCACCGCCTACTGGCCCATCTGCAAGTTCTGCATACTCACTGATGGCGCAAAGTTTTTGGCTGACCACGCTGAAGCCTACTGGCTCATGTACGCCATAGCCAGCTACTTGCCGGACCTACGTGATAAGCACCAGTTTGTTGTGGCAACGCTCACAGTCACTGACAGCAAGGCCTTGCTCCGGCTGGATGATGGCAATGGCCATGTGCTCGCCAAGCAACTCGTGCCCTACACGGACTTCCCACTGCCCAGCTTCACCTGCTACGCCAGTTGGGCTGGTGACTTTTGGGTGCTGATGCTGACTAGTGAGTACTAGACTGACTAGCGCTGAATGTATCAAAAATTAACTTTTCTTGTGCTCAACAAGAGCTTGAACTTGCTTAGCCAATTCCAAAACTTGCGTGTCTCCAGTTCTTGTTTCAAGCATTTTGGCTACTGCTCCTAGTGCTTCCAACAACTCCGCAGAAGTTTCACCATCTTGCGATGCACTTTCCTTAGCCGCCAATTGCTTGGCTAGTTTTGTAATTTCATTAATTGCTTTTGACATTCGAGCTCCTTAATTGCACGCATGTAGTAATGTTAGCTTGCTAGGCAGTCAACTAGCCTTAAATTAATTTCTGCAAGATACTAGTCGTCATAGTTCCAGCCCGTTGCTTCGATGTGGGCTTTTACATATGACTTAAACGGCTCTTGCAGATAGTCAGGATCCAGCACTTCACGACGAAGCGAAATGTGTCCACCTTCCTCTGCAAATGAACGTCGCAATGCAATGCCACGCCTACGGCTTATGAACCACTGCAAAACCTCTTCATGAATTATTGGTTTCAACCATTTTTTGGGGACAAGAAGAAGCAGTGCCTTTTCTTTATCGCTTATTGGCAATGAGCTGATGCACGACTCGTTAATCGCTTCTTCAATTAGATGCTTAGTTTTGCGACCAAGATTGGGAACTTGCAGTAGTTTTTTATCTCCTGCAAATATCCAATCGCTTACCGAATAAACTCCGTCCTGCGCAAGCATTAACAACACTAGGTCAAATCTTGCTTGGTCAATATCTATACTGAGTTCGTGAAGGTTCATGTTACTTGATCTAGTGTTTGCATCACGTGCAACAGTTTCACCGCCTTTGTCTTTTTTGACTTGCATGGCAGACGTTGTGTGCTTAGTCTTTAATTTCCAGCTTTGGCAACGCTTTGATTATTTTCATAGTTTCCAAGCTAACAGTAATAACACGCTGGAACAGCTTTAACGGGTAAGCAGCATCGCCCATTGTTTCGGTTGCCCACAAGTTTGCATCGTTAACGATGCCGCTGTCTTTGTGTGTTGAATACGATTGACGCTCCATCACCCACTCCAAAGCTGGCTTGCCGTTCACAACGTATTCATACGCTTCAAGCGGTATGTCCTTCATGGTAATTTTGTGGTTGTACACCACAGTAGATTTGTCAGACTTACTTGCAAACTTCATCTGCGTGACACGGTAGTCACTGTCCATAAACGTGCTGAGCAGCAATGCACCACCTTCAATGTTTACTGGATATGGCTCTACTGTCTCGTAGTTCAAATGCAGGTCAGCGAGTTTGCGGCCAGCAACACTAAATGCCATGAAGTCATCAAACTTATTAACTGCTGGTATACGTGGCAATTCTTTGCTCAAGTTGTCAGCGTAACGCTCTTTGTACTCGGTCGAGTGCAGTAGACCGTAGATGTAATAAAACAAGTCTTCCTTGCTGATGCTCGCACCGTTGTACGCATCAACAAAGTGCTTCAAGCCCTCGTCGGTAATGCCGTCTTTGACACTGATTTTTTCACTATCATTCGAGTTGTCGGCAAAGAGACCCGTCGATTCAGTTGCTGCCTCGGTCAGTTCATAAAGCCTCAGAGGAAAGCACTGTCCTTTTTCAATAATGTCTGCACAAGGCAACGTGTCAACAATAAAAGCGGTAAAACCACTTCTTGCACCTATGCCTGAAACACAAATCGCAAGGTTATCTTGACCAGAGAACGGGAATATTTTTGGCATTTGTCCAACGCGATGATTGAACATGTTGTCGTAATAAAGCCATTGCTTATCAAAAAACCTATAGTGTGCTTTAACAAGCGCAGATTTATTAAATTCACCTTTATTTAAACGGGCCAGTTGAGCGACTAGGCTACTAGACCAACTGATTTTCCTAGGGTCTTTTTCAACAAAATCTGCAATCATAGATTCACGTTCAGCTTTACTTTTATTCAAAGCAATTGGTGCAAAGCGTTCAACTTCGCTGTTGTAACACTGAATCATTTCGCTCATCTTTGTTGAAAGATTGTGCGCAGAATGATTGAAACACCAAGCATCCCGATTAGTACCAACTCCCAACGAGTAATTTTCGAAAATTACATCTGACAACTTATCTTGCTTGCTCCCTAGGACCATGAATTTTTCAAATGAGTTGTCACGCTGCCGTAACCAATCGTTGTGAGCATCAGGCTCAATAGCTGTCCAACGATTCTGTTTTGATATTTCTTCAATGCTTTTTAAATCCGCAATAAAGCTTAATTTTTCATTTGTTTTTTTATCATCTCCTACATCGCAGTAAAAGATTTTTCCATGCACAGTTGCATGCGGATTTTTGACAAGTATAGAAATTGCTATACCTGTCATGCTGCCATTGCCAAAAACATTTTGGCCTTCTTTTGCAACTCCCTTACTAAGCATATTTTTTCTAATATCACCACGTAAGTTGAATATGTAAATCGAACTAAATTCATCTTTCAAACATTTACGCATACCGTCCATAGCTGGTTTTTCAATGTAGCCGCTACCCGAAACAAAACCAATTACGCCACTTTGACCGACTCGATCACTAGCCCATCGGATTGCTCTAATGTATGAGTCCATTAAGCTTCGTGTGTTGACGGCTACGGAATACCTTGCATAGGTATTACGAATACTTTCATCGAGAGATGCATACATAGCATTTGCATTGTTGTCATTCTCGCTTCTTTGGCCAATTGAGTAAGGTGGGTTGCCAACGATGACACGAATGTCCAACTGCTTTTGCTTACGGCGACGTGTGCTGTTGTCAGTCATCACGTCACTAATCAAGTCGTCTTTTTCATAAAGCGCAAACGTATCAGTCAAGCAAATGCCTTCAAACGGCACATAGTCGCCACCCATGATGTTGTGATACACCTGCTCGATGTTGATAGCAGCGATGTAGTAAGCCAACAGCACGATTTCATTTGCGTGAATTTCGTTCTTAAACTTGTAAGCCAACTCATCTTTGCTAATCAAGCCGCTTTGCAACAGTCGCGTAACAAATGTGCCTGTGCCAGTAAAGGGGTCGATGATGTGAACACCCTTACTACCCAACGTTTGTCCAAACTCTTGTTTGAGCACATCGTTAACGCTATGGATGATGAAATCCACAACCTCTACTGGCGTGTACACGATACCCAACCGTTCAGTCATTTTTGGGAATGCATTGCGGAAGAACTTATCGTACAAGTCAACGATGATTTTTTGTTTAGCTGTTAAATCTGCAATTCCTTCAGCACGCATGCGCACACTGGCGTAAAACTTTTCCAGCGTCTCAGCTTCTTTTTCCAAATTGTGTTCGTTCAAAACTTCCAGCACATCCTGCATAGCCATTGACACTGGGTTATGCTGCGTGAAGCTGTAACCCTCAAACAATGCGTCGAACACAGGCTTAGTGATGATGTGTTGCGCCAACATTTCAATCGCTTCATCGCGTGTAATGCTGTCGTTCAAATCATCTTGCAGCTCTTTCAAAAAGCCATTAAATGCCTTGATTTCCGCTTTATTTGCAGGTGTGTCAACAATGGCTGTGATGCGACTTATGTGTGTTTGTGCAATACGGGCAATATCGGCTGCCCACTCGTCCCAATACAAACGGTTGCCGCACTTGGCTACTACTTTTGCGACGATAGCTTTTTCAATTTCACCAACATGAAAGTCAATTTCCTTTTGTGTGGCTGTTTCAACAGCCGTACCAATTGAGCTACCACCTTTGGCCTTGTTCGCTGCTTGTCGCTTCTTAACAGCAGCTGTACCGCCTTCGGGGTTTTTGGCTTTGATGGTTATGTTGTCGGTAACAGCAATCACTTCCATTTTTGAGCGGTCTTGCCCAGCCAAATCCAGCTTGTTAATCATTGCGTCAAAACGGTCATCATGTGAACGCAACGCTTGTAAAACTTCCCATACAACCTTGTACGTCTTGTTGTCATTCAGTGCAGCTTCTGGCTCAATGCCTGCTGGTATGACCACAGGCAAAATCACGTAACCCAACTTTTTGTTGCTATTACGTGGTTTACGCATAACGCGACCAACCGACTGCACCACATCCACTTGCGAATTACGTGGCGTTAAAAACAATACGGCATCCAGTGCTGGCACGTCAACACCTTCGCTTAGGCATCGCACGTTGCTAAGCACACGGCATGTGTCTTGGGGCAGCTCGGCCTTTAACCAATCTAGCTTGGCCTCTTTTTGGCTAGCACTCATGCCACCATCAACGTGCTCTGCTTCACAAATCAGTTTGCTAATGGCTTCTGGGTGCTCTGGGTTCTCGGCAATGAGTGTGTTGCGGTACTCGTCAACAACTGCTTGAAACATGGACGCAATGTTTTTGCTACTGACCTTGTGTACCTTGCCGCCTTTTTTGGCTTCGATTACTTGGCAAAAGGCAACAGCACGGCGCATTGGCTCGGGGTCAAAACTGAGGTCGTGCTGTGTGTCTTGCTTAGACAACGCACGCCAGCAACCCACAATCTTTGCCGCATCATCCACACGCAAACTGTTGTTTTCATCTGCCAACAAGCGTTGCAAGTTTTTATTGATATGGTCTTCGCTGATTGTTAGCACGATGACTTTGTAGTCGCACAAGATACCGAGCCCATGCACAGCTTCGCTAAACGTCAGTGTGTGCAGCGTTTCGCCAAAGTACTCGGTCCTGTCCATCGAGTACAACACAATGTCTTCTTTCTCAGCCTTCGCCGTTGCCTGCACGCCGTACACACGTGGTGTCGCGGTCATGTACACACGCTTTTTGCCTTTGATGACAGTTTGGTCGTGTACTTTTACAAAAGCACTGTCGTCATCATCGCCAAAAGTTGCACCAGTTGTTCGATGTGCTTCATCGCAAACAATCAGGTCAAACTCAGCCAAGCCTTGCTGTAATTGCGCTTGCGAAATCACGTCGATTGAGTGATAGGTCGAAAACACAACGCTCATATGCTTAGCATCGTGTCGTTTTTCAACTTCTCTTGCCAGTGTCTTGCTGTCTGTTGTGGCTGGGTATTGCAACTCATGCGCCAACAACTCAAAATCATCCTCTTTGTCTCGGCGCTTGCCAATTTCACCGTCTGAGCAAACGGCAAAACTGTGCAACGGCAAAGCAGCTTCTTGTGTCCATTCAGTAAGCGTTTGGGACAGCAAGGACAAGGAAGGCACTAGAAACAGCACACGGCCACCAGCGCCTGCCATTTCCTCTGCCATGCGCAATGACGTAAATGTTTTGCCAGTACCGCAAGCCATGATGAGTTTGCCGCGATTGGCAGTTTTTAAACCAGCAATAACGTTGCCAATGGCTTTTGCCTGATAGTCACGTACTTGCTTGGTTTCTTTAAAGCTGACTTTTTCTTTGTGTGCGTATTCAGCCCAATCAATCTTGCTGTTTTCCAACGCAAACAAGTCAATGATGTTCACAGGCTTATCGCGGCCTTGCACTGCTTCAATGACGTGATGACTTGCTTCGTAGCTGGTTAAAAACAGCATGCCGTTTGTAAATGGCTGCTTGCCCAACGCACTCAAAAAGCTGTCAATGCCATCGCTCTTCTTAATCTTTGCATCTTCGGCATAGAACTTTGCTTGGATAGCAAACACGCGAGGGTTGTCAGCCACATCTTCAACAGCAACCAAATCAATGCCAGCATCGCTTTGTGGGTCGGCATTACCCAAACCCATCCAATGCGTGCGCCACTCTTCCCACAAATAGACCTTACCGCCGAACATGTCCTTGTACATAGGCTCGTTTTGTAGGTAAACCTTTACCAAACGCTCAAAGTACGTGCCTTTTTCACGCTCAGTCTTAGCTGTATCTCTAAATGTCTTAAGTAGATCTTGAAGTGCGCTCATTCTGTTCTTTTTGCTAATTTTTAGGCAGTCTAACCCAGTGATTTTCACCCTGTAACAGGCTGATTTGGAAGTACAAAACAAAGATTGCTCAAGCAAGCTCTTTACAAATAATACTGTATGCAATTACAGTACGCTCCATTATGTCGAATTTGTCAGTTTTAACCCCAAATCCTTGCCCTATCCAGTCAAGCCCAATGCTGCTGGATGTATGCGGCTGGTCAGTAGCGGCGGGCTTTCCAAGCCCAGCTGCAGACCATACTCGCAAGCGCATTGACCTAAACAAGCACCTAATTCGCAACGGCGATGCCACGCACGTGTTCCGTGTTGCTGGAGACAGCATGACGGGCATTGGCATCTACGAAGGCGACAGACTGCTGATTGATCGCAGCATTGAACCAAAACACAACAACATCGTGCTGGCTGTACTCAACAACGAATTTACGGTCAAGCGTTTGTACAAACGTGGCGGTGTTGTAAAGCTGGTGGCTGAAAATCCGCTCTACCCTGCCATCGTCATCAAGGAAGCAGATGACTTTACTGTTTGGGGTGTTGTGACCTACAACCTGCACAAGCTGCTTTGACCTATGACTGCAACTGATGCACTTGTTTTAAGCCACAAGATTGACCCAGATAGTCTTGCTGCTTTGCCACGCTCTGCTGGTGTCTACATCTTTAGAGGTGAAGGTAAGCTCCCGCTTTACATCGGCAAAAGCGTGGACATTCGATCTCGCGTCATGAGCCACTTGAGAGCACCTGACGAGGCCAGCATGATTGCTCAAACTCGTCGCATCGATTTCATCGAAACTGCTGGCGAGATTGGCGCACTGCTGCTGGAGTCCCGTTTAATCAAAGAGCAAAACCCATTGTTCAATCAGCGACTGCGCCGCATACGAACACTTTGCTCCATACAACTCCAACAAACGCCACAAGGAGCTGTGCCACAAATAGTGGACAGCAAGAGCGTGAACCTCGGCTCTACACAAGGCTTGTATGGACTTTTCTCCTCTGCGCATGCCGCCAACAGCAAGCTCAAGGAACTGGCACAACAACACCTCCTTTGCATGGAGTTGCTGGGTCTCGAGAAAACTTCCAAGCGTGGATGCTTTGGGCTACAAATTAAAACCTGCTTGGGTGCATGTGTAGGCCAAGAGCCACGACACACACACGACCAACGACTGTTAACTGCACTGCTGGACTCTCAAGTTGAAGTCTGGCCGTTTAGTGGTCCAGTGGATTTAATTGAAGAGACTGATGGATGGGTACAACGTCATCGTGTGAACAACTGGTGTTACTTGGGCACGCAATGCACAAGAAGCGGCGAAAGCAGCATCAATGACGTCAAGCACTACGACTTTGACCTTGATAGTTACAAAATTCTGGTCAAACCCATCATGCTGCGAACTGTGAAAGTTGAAGTGGTTGCAACATGACGCCCCAATTAGCACTGGTGGACTGCAACAACTTTTATGTAAGTTGTGAACGCTTGTTCAGGCCAGATTTACTAACTACACCTGTGGTTGTGCTGTCCAACAACGACGGCTGTGTTGTGTCACGCAGCAACGAAGCCAAAGCCATTGGTATCAAAATGGGTCAGCCGTGGTTTGAATGCAAGGCACTTGCGGAAGAGCACGGTGTACTAGCACTGAGTAGTAACTATGCGCTGTATGCAGACCTGTCCAATCGCGTGATGAACGTACTGTCTAATTACTCTCCGCGCACTGAGGTGTACAGCATTGATGAATGCTTTGTGGATTTGACTGGCACGCCCAAGCTGCGAGATGTCAGCTACCAAATACGTGAACGAGTACTGCAATGGACTGGCTTGCCTGTGTGTGTGGGCATAGGGCCAACGAAGACACTGGCCAAATTGGCTAATCACATAGCCAAGCGTCACCCGCGCAGCAAAGGTGTCTTTAATTACAACGACTTGACTGATGCACAGCATACCAAACTGCTGAGCCAAATCGAAGTTGGTGAAGTCTGGGGTGTTGGGCGCAAGCTGACCCGACGACTTGCTGAGCATGGCATAGCGACTGCACAAGACCTACGCATGGCTCACACACCAACACTAAGAGCTGAGTTTGGTGTGGTGATGGAGAAGACACAACGTGAACTACAGGGCACAGCTTGTATTGAGCTGGTTGAGCAAACGCCAGACAAGCAACAGATAGTGAACAGCCGTTCGTTTGGAAAACCAGTCTCTGAGCTTGCAGTGTTGCAGGATGCACTTAGCGTTTTTGTTGCTAATGCTTGTACAAAACTACGGGCACAAAATAGTCATGCAGCACTCATACAAGTGTTCTTGCTCACCAATCCGTTTAGGCAAGACCAACCGCAGTACAACCCCAGCTATGCAGTGCCACTGCCACAGGCCACCAACGACACCCTAGTGATAAATCGCTGGGTACAGCATGTAGCCGAACTGCTTTGGCGTGATGGCTACAAGTACAAGAAGGCAGGCATCATGTTGGGCGATATATCGCCTGTGTCAGTTGTGCAATCTGACTGGCTGGAGCCCGAGAAGACTGCTGACACCAAACTCATGCAGGCCATTGACGGGTTAAACACTCGCTATGGGCGCGGCACAGTCAAAGTCAGCACGGGCGGCATGCACACGGAATGGCAAATGCGGCAAGAGCGGAAATCGCCTGACTACACAACGGACTGGGATGCTGTGCCTGCCGTTTAGTTAAGAGGCGCGACTAAAAATCTTGTTCAATAAGTTTTGACCAGCAGCAGTTTGGAATTCAGCCCATTTCTTCACATTGCCAACACCGTACGGACCTTCATCAGTTAGGTACTGTTTGGTCAATGGGCCTTTGAGAAAACCCAAATTGCGCTTATCCAATATTGCCAACCCCAGCTGATGCAATCCATCTGTTTCAGCCGAGCCCGCCCCTGATGCAACAGGAAAACCCAGCACCTGTTTGTCTTCAGCACTCATGTGGGTGTCAATCCACTTGTCTACGTTGTAAAGCACGCCCGGCTTCATTTCAGGCACGTTGTACTTGGCCTCGTCGTGCAAGTCATCCACAGGCTGATCAACCGTTGTTTGTGCCTGTTGTGACTGCTCAAACAGCCGCTGGGCTTCTGGCGAAATAGTTACCGTTGACACAGCCGTCTTTGTTGCAGCACCTTCTTTTGGCACAGTTGCATTGCCAGTGTTGGTAACGGCGCTAGCGGTTGATGCAGCAACTGCATATGGGTTTTGACGTTGACTAATTACGCTACTAATGGACATGGCGGCAACTCCTGTTTGACTGTTATCAATCAAGCAAAAATAATGCCTCTAGCAAATCTGCTTTATTAAGTATTAGTTTCCACCGACGAATGGCAAGTTGTTGCCGTTGATAAAAATTCTCGCGCCTGTATCATTGCCCTATTACTCTTGCACCACTTTGGGGCTCACAAACCATATGCAAATAAAGTACTACACCAGCAACCAGCAACCAGCAACCAGCAACCAGCAACCAGCAACCAGCAACCAGCAACCAGCAACCAGCAACCAGCAACCAGCAACCAGCAACCAGCAACCAGCTAAGCCTGCGACCTCTGGAGCTGTGATGACTAGTAGTTCAGCCTATCTGCGCTTTCTTAATCTCACCCACGCAGTCAACGACCAGCTAGGCAATGCTGATGTTGATTTACTGGCACTGCGTTTACTGGAAGCAATTGCCATCGCTGATGCAAAAGGCACACATCTAACTGTGACAGAAGCAATGTCGTTACGAGAAATAGCGTCACCTGCCACCATGCATCGCAAGCTAAACACGCTGCTTGATGCTGGCCTGATTTTGCAGACCTACGAAGGCAAAAATCGTCGCACAAAATATCTCGTGCCCACAGCCAGTGCAGCCAAGCACTTTGAGCAGCTGGGCAAAGCTATGCTTTCTGCCCTACATACGAATTAACAAAAAAAAGCACCCCGAAGGGCGCTGTTAATTAGTCTTAGGATGACTTCGCACGTTCCGTCAAGAGGTGCAATCAAAGTATACGAGCCCTGCCATCCATTTAAAGGCCCATGGAACTAGGCAATAACCCTTGCAATCAACTCAATAAAATTGACGAATGAGCAGAGAAGTAACTGAAACAAAAATTGCAGAAGATGGCCTGCGCTACAAAGCGAAAGTTGGTGGCAGTCCGTTTGGCGCAAATGGGCACATGGTTAGCACCATGAGCTGCATGAAATGCGGCCTACACAAACCACGAGCCTTGGGTAGCTTTAAACGCTTATTGGACAAAAGTCACTTTTTCTGCGGCGATTGCAGGCCAGTAAAAGCACCCGCTTGATATGCCGCACACCCAATCACGAAACCAGCCAAGCCCAAGGTGTGATTCGTGTGTGCATGTCATGCCGTCAGAGACTTCACCTACAAAACTACGTTGTGGTCTCAAATACTTTCAAGCTAGTGCACTTATGCGAAAAGTCACACGCATGGACAGCTATCCAGTGGTCAGGCCTGATAACGCTTGCGAAGCATGGAACAACGATGCAGTGCACAAATTGTGAAAACAGCCGACAGCGCACGATCAGCCTGATCAGCTACGCTGGCATCACTCACGCAGTGAAACGCACGTCTAGGCTGTTCTCGTGCTTTGTAAGTACATGAACAAGTTGAATTCAATCAGTATGAAGGGTATCGTTGAAATTCACTTGCGAAATCTGCACGTATTCTTCTAGCTAGCTCATCTAGAGCTTTTTTTTGCTCGCTCATTCCAGTTGAAAAATCTTGCAACGCCTGCTTTGAGTTCTTTGAAGTGATAACGATTTTTTTTCTAGATAAAAAATCACTAGATGCGTTGAGTGTGGCAATGTACCTATCCATATCCGCAAGTCTCAAACTTACTTGCACAAAGTGACCCAACTTATCGAGTTGCGCCTTGTTGGATATTTGAACAACGAGTTTTACACCTTCACGCAACGACGCAACAAGCAAGTCCGCATCACTTAATTGACCTGTTATCAAGTAGTAGTGTTGGCTGACTTTGGAAAAATAATTTAAAAAATTCTGCACCAACCTTACTTCTTCTGGCATTGCTTGATTTCTAAACAGTGCAGACCCACTGGTAATAATGCAACCATTAAAGTGATCTTCATAGTCAGCAATTGAACCCTCGGTAAAGACTAGGTATTTTTTGATAAATGTCATTTCACTACTTTCACAACTGATTTGAGTGGCTGTTCTAACAGCCACTTTAAACACTGACTCTCAGCTGGGTTATCCAAAAAATGTTTTGCGTGTATTCACACCCTGCAAGTTAATTGCAATCTGCGCCGCTGTAGCACGGTCATAGTGTTTTTGTATCATGCCCACCGAGTTACCCAGCTGTACTGACAAATCTCTAATTGGTGTTTTATCCAAACTCATCATTGCAGTACTGAACGTACTGCGAATGCTGTAGAGCACACGATTACGCCCTGTACTTGGGTCTACAAGTATGCCCAAGTGATTTAGGTAATCTTCAAACATGTGATTGAAACTACCAGCCTTTTTTCCCTGTGGCGTTTGAAACACCAAATCCTCTTGATGCAGTTTTTTCTTCGCCATCTCGGTTGGTTCACTTTTGAAGTTGCGATAAGCATTTGCTTCAAAATCAGCATCGTTTTATTTTTAGCTACGACTTCTCTCTCATTTGTTTTACCGTCTACGTACAAGGTGACCGTGTAATCAATATCAACGTCCAACTTCGGCTCGTCGTACTCATCTGTTTCAATGAGCGATTTATCTTTTGGGTATCCGTCTTTATCCAATTTTTTACGAACTTTGCCGATGTATTGATACTTAACATCCACTTGTCGCCACAGCAAGTTCAACAGCTCTTTGCCAGGTCGTGCGCCTGTATCAAACAAAACGAACACGTAGTCACACAATAGCTGTCGCTGCTCTCTTCGTGCTTGATTGCTACCTAACTTAATCCAAGACGGGAATCCAGCAACAATTTGAGCGACTTCATGCAGCTTAAATTCTGGATACTTTTGTGACTTAAGCCCTTTAGTTTGTAGCTTTGGCACTTGAACTGGCACCATGTAGCCGTTCGCAACTGCCTCATCAAAAATTCGGTTTAGCGTGACATTGTGCTTACGTATGGTGCTTTCGGCTGGCTGCTTGCCCATCTCATTAGCTAGGTGTACGTAATAGCCTTTGATGACTGCTTGAGTAATGTCAGTAATCTTGTACTTGTCAAAGTAGTCAGGCAAGTAGTCATCGATTATTTTTAGATAGCTCTTATATGAGGCAATACCAGTACCTGCTCTCAGCTCATCCTGCATGCGCTTCTTTGCAAGTGCCGATACATGTCGAAAACTTTTCTTGGCTACTGGCAAGTTTTGTTTAAGCCTTGCCTTGGCTTCGTACATCAGTTCAGTAGCTGCTTGCTTCGCTTCTTCTAGGTCACGTTTTTTTGTTGTGACCTTGAACCACTTTCCATCCAAGCTAAAACGACATTGCCATGCTTTGCTTTTGCCTCGTTTGTAAACAATGAGTTTGCGATCGATTAGGGTATGGGTCGTTTTAACTTGCGCTGGCATGACGCAACTTTAACTTCTAATTTTTGTGAGTGCAACGGATTTTGTGCAAGTTATTCATCAGCGTACAAAGTACGAACTGGTTGCTTGTCGTCGGCATTGGGCAACGGCGACAGCGTGTAAAGCACTCGCCCCAGCTTATACAAAACATCCATAAATCCTAGCGCCCCAAAAAGCGAAAAACCCGTCAAATAGTAAAGCGTGCATTCTGTTACGTCAGGCAAAACCATAACTATCAAACCTGCCAGTACTAACAGCATCAACACGGTCATTGAGACCAGCATTCTCAGCACCAGCAAGCGTAAATGACCGCTAACTCCCATGTTTTTTATCAGCACATGGTCCGATAGTGACAATATCATCGCCAAGGATGCAAGCAAAAACCCTGTCATCGTGGCCGAGATTTGTGCAATAGTTGAAGCCAAACTCCGTGCGTTTGCGCTCAAACTTTCTAATTGCTTAATGTCCAATTCAGCAAATAGGTCTAAACGCCTTAAGCCATAAATTAGAGCAACACAAACTACAGCACTCCACATCAAGTGAATGGCGGTGCTGCGAAAAATCTTAGTCGTTTTGGTCGCCATCGTATTTGTCCTTAGCAGCTTGCAATGCTTCGAAGACTCTCACGGGGTCAGGGTAATGGCCAACAAACTCAACTGTTTCTTTGTATGTAAAACGTTCCGACAACAAATCAATAGGTTCAGTTGCTCCATCTACCTTGACCCTTAAAGTTTTAGTTACTTCAACTCCAGCTAGATCTCTTGCCATGCGTGATATGCCGCCTAGTAAACCTTCTTCACGTCTGTTTGTCAAAGTTATGCTTAGCTGACGTGCGCCAGAGTTGGACATAATTTTGAAAGGGTCTATCCCCCAGTCGGTAGGGTCTAAGTTTGCAACCTCTTCTTTTTCGTACTTCTTGTTTGGTGTAGACAACTTCAACTCCACGTACTCAATATCAGTATCGGGAGTCATTGCAAATACATCTTTAACTTTGTACTCATAAGAGACAATTTTTGCATTCGCCCCAAGAGCAGTCAGTAACAAGGTTAAGTTTCCTACGTGATTTGCAGCAAGGTTGAAATGCCAAACAAGCAATCTAGTGTCCTTGAAGTACAAGAAGTAGTTTTTTTCAAGTAACGTTTCTCCTTGCTGCAATGGAATTGTCGTTTCATTGCCGTCTAACTGCCTAACATTAGGAGCGTCATCACGTAACAATGCAAGTGTGCCTTTAACCACATTACCAACAACATTTACGTTTCTAAATTCACATGGCTTTGCTGTTGTTGGGCTTGTTGCTTGAAGTACTGATACTCCGTTAGTGAAGTTTGCGGGATTCGTAAAAATTCCCCATATATAAGCTGACGGGTCAAACCCGTGTGCTACATCAAGCACGTTTAGTTCGTAAAAATAAACTCTTATATTTTTTTGGGCCACGATGCATTCCAAGCTCGATGTTTAATTAGATAGTATTGTCTTACTACTTCTGTCACATTCTTCAAAATAGCAAAAAAAAGCCCCGCACAAAATGCGAGGCTTTTTAATGTTGGTGGGTCCACACGGACTTGAACCGTGGACCAAAGGATTATGCCTACCACTACAGCTTTCGCTGCCTGTTTCCAGTTTGTGGTCTGGACTGTCTCTTGCCATTACAGCCTACCCGTACAGTCTCTACACCTTCAAAGCAATTTCTTACTTCGCTTGGCTCGGGATTACCACGTTGCATGCAACAGAGGCTTCCCCGAATTTGAGTAGTTATACATACAGCCAGAGCAAACTTAGCCATATGCAACCCATTTGCAGTCAACCATGACACTAGTGTTTTAGGTCAACTACCGTTAAGTCCTCTGCTCTAACCAACTGAGCTATAGACCCTTATTCTCAATTGTAATAGTTGTTTAATTTTAATACTTTTGTTTTCAATATTAAAAGTGTGCAAGCATTGTGCAAGCAATTTACACTTTCACAAAACACTCAAAACCCTCATAAACATTGAGCTTAAGCCATATTTAACAAACTGTTGAATGAATTATGAGTCCTCTGCTCTAACCAACTGAGCTATCGCCCCAACCGAAGCAAAGATTGTAGTTTGTGTATCAAGCTGACATTCAAGTATTCAGCCGTGGCGTCGAAACATCTGTGTACGGCGCTGATTTCAGTGCCACTGAGACCCTATTGACACACGCCATGACCTTCGAGATTTTTAGCTCTTTGAAGAGCCACATCATTCGCTGGCCACGCCATTTGCTAATGGCTGGCAGCCTTTGCTTGCTCGTCGCATGCGGTGGCGGTGGCGGTGGGGGCGGCTCGAGTGGCACAGGTGGGGCACCCGCACTGCCGTCCATCACATTGACACGCTCAGACGGTGGCGGTTCGGTTTACCCCGGCAATACCGCCATGGTGTTGCCGCAGTTCAATTACGGATCAGGCACATTGAATTGGGTCGACAGCTCCAACACCAGCCACAGCCAACCCGTTGTAGCCGGCACCCCGGTTTCGGTCGCACCATCGCAAACCACGACCTACACACTCTCAGTCACCTATCAAGACCCGACCACCGTGCGCACTTCTATGCTCACGGGCACTGCAGCCCTGACGGTCACGGTTGTTGCACCGCCCAGCTTGGCCGCGAGTCTGAGTTTGTCCACTTCACCCACAGGCACAGTCAACACAGGCACGGCCATTCAAATCACACCGACATTTTCAGTCCCAACAGGACTGACCATGACCTCTAGTGTGATCTTAGTGAACGACGACACCACGGCGCCCATCGCAGCGACGTCAGGCACACCCGTGATCCACACGCCCACCATCAACACAACTTACAAGCTCAAAGTTTGCTACACGGACACCCGCGTTATTCCGTCGGTCTCAAATTGCGAAAGCACCAGCGGCAGCACCATTCAGGTGGTGTCTGGCCCCATCAAATTCACAACGGGCGGCTTGTTGAAAATTGCACGCAGTGACTTCACCACCACACCGTTACAAAACGGCATGATCATGGTGGCTGGTGGCATCAACAGTGCCGGTGTCGTTGAAAAATCTGTTGAACTGTACGACCCCGTCACCAATCAATGGGCCCGCACAGGTGATATGAAAACCGCACGCCGCGGACACGCGGCAACGCTGCTACGCGATGGACGCGTGCTGATCACCGGCGGGTATGACGGCACAGCCGCCACCACAGCACTCAACAAGGCCGAGACTTATGACCCTGCCACAGGCGTTTGGACCAACACCACAGGCACATTGATACAAGCGCGACGCTGGCACACCAGCACCTTGTTGAACAACGACAAAGTATTGATTGTGGGCGGTAGCGTCAGCGCTGGGGGCGTCAGTAGCACGGTGGTGGAACTGTTTGACCCAACAGCGGGCACGTTCTCAGCCGCAGCATCTTTGCGTCTTTCTCGTCAAGGGCATACCGCCACATTGCTACCGACAGGTCAAGTGTTGATTGTGGGTCGAAACAACAGCGATGGCTCTCTCTCCACAGTGGGAACTTTTGTCAATGTGGCGTCTTCACGTACCACTGAAATTTACACACCCAATTCAACAACGGGTACGTGGACAGATGGTCCTGTGATGACCAATGGTCGCTACTCACACACGGCCACCTTGATTGGCAATTCAAACCAGTTGTTGGTGACAGGTGGCTACGATGCCGGCACCAATACGGCCGAAACATTGGATGTGTCTGCGGCCCTGACTTCGGCCCAAACTTGGAGCACCACCAGCAACATGTCTGTTGCGCGCGCCTTGCACACCAGCACGTACCTCCCTGCCAGTGACAAAGTATTGGTGATCGGTGGCTACAACAATACAAATTCATCCATGTTGATGAGCACTGAGCTATTTACCTTCGGAGCGACCCCACCCTGGTCCACCTCAGGCAACAAGGAACTCACACTGGCTCGTGCCATGCACACCAGCACCCTGATGAGCAACGGCAATGTGTTGGTGCTAGGCACCTACTACGCCACCACGGGCACCGTTTCCAACACCACAGAAATCTGGACACCTTAAGTGCTGCCGAATTTTCTGTTCGTTATCGCTTCACCATTCACCACCACAAAGGGCTTCACATGAAAAAACTTCTGATTTCAACTGGTCTCCTTCTGACGGCTTCGTTGGTTTTGGCACAACCGCAAAAACCAACCTACGCCTACTACGAAGGCTTCAACCTGAGCATGGGTGTTGCACAAAACAACACCAAAGACGTGACCAATTCAACATCGCTCAGCACCAGCGTTGGACAAGGCAAGTTGAATTACACATTCGCCTTGGCCTACCCAGCCAAACTTGGTGTGAGTGCCACATTTGACCTGCGCAATTCTCAAATCAACAGCACCGACAACCTGTCAACGAACGCCCCCACCGAGTTGACCGTTGAACCTGGCATTTTGTTGCTGAGCAATTCTTTGCTCTACGCCAAATTGGGCACTTACAACACCCGTTTTGAATCAGGCGCAAATGCCAGTCGCAACCTGAACGGCACAAGCGTTGGGGTTGGCATCAAACATTACGTGTATGGCCAAAACTTCATTCAAGCCGAATGGACCCAACGCAGCGCTGAAAACAACAACGCAGGCTCAACCGGCAAGTTCAAACAAAGCTCGGCAGCCCTGTTGGTCGGCTTCAACTTCTAAACCTGTTCAGGTTTGAATCAGCGAGGGATTTATCATCCCTCGCATGAAACTCTCTCCCAGAGCCCTCGGGCTCACCGCTGCGGTGGTCACGGTCCTCATTTGGTCATCGTTCATCGTGGTGGCGCGCGCCTCCGCCGCGCATAACCTGCTTCCTCTCGATATTGGATTTCTGCGCATCATCGGCGCGGGCTGCGTGTTGCTGCCTTGGGGCTGGTGGCTCATGCGTTCACACCGCCAATCTGGGGAATCGGTGGGGTCGTTGATGGGCTTGTCCCCCCTGCCCTTGCGCATCACGGCTTTGGCGGGGCTGTTTGGCAGCATGCTTTACGCCATGCTGGCTTACTCTGGCTTTTTCTTTGCTCCTGCGGCACATGCCTCGGTGCTGATGCCCGGTAGCTTGCCACTGTGGACGTCCCTCTTGGCCATCGTGGTGTTGCACGATCACATCACCCGCTCTCGTGCCATGGGTTTGGCATGCATCGTGTTGGGGGATGTGTTGGTGGGTGGCGCCAGCTTGCTCAAAGCCTTTGAAGGTGGCGAGGTGTGGAAGGGCGATGTGCTGTTCATGAGTGCTGCGTTTTGCTGGGCCTGCTACAGCGTGTTGGTGCGTCGCCATGCGCTTGAACCTGTGCGGGCCACCATCGCCATCACCGCGTTTTCCTGTGTGAGTTTTGTGCCCATTTATGGCTTGGCCGCTTATGCAGGCTGGGTGCCAACGCATCTTGGCACCGCGCCAGTTACAGAAATGTTGTTTCAAGCGGTTTACCAAGGCGTGGGCTCGGTCGTCATTTCAGGCATCACCTTCAACGTGATGATCCGTCACTTTGGTCCTGTGCGCTCCACCATGATCACCGCCTTGGTACCCGGCCTGTCTGCCTTGGGCGCTGTTGTGTTTTTGAATGAACCGATGAGCCTCAACCTACTGGGTGGCTTGGCCTTGGTGACGTGCGGTATTTTGTTTGGCGTGCGTTTGCCAAAAACCTGAATCTCTCACTTGTGGCTGAGGGCATTACTCACCAGCTTAGACGTGATGTCCACAATTTGAATCATGCGGTCATAGGCCATGCGCGTGGGGCCAATCACACCCAGCGTGCCCACCACATGGCCATCGACCTCGTAAGGGGCGCTGACCACCGACAGCTCTTCCATCGGCACAATTTTGCTTTCGCCACCAATGTAAATACGCACCCCTTCGGCCTGCGCTGAACTATCCAGCAACCGCACCAACTGCGCCTTTTGCTCAAACAAATCAAAGGCGCGGCGCAGGTTACCCATGTCGCTGGAAAAGTCACTCACCGACAGCAAATTGCGCTCGCCGCTGATGACCACATCGTCTTGCGCTTGGGTCAACGCTTCGGTGCTGACCTGTACCGCGGCTTGCATGAGCGTGGCAATTTCGCCACGCAACGACTCCACCTCGGCCAAGAGCTTTTCGCGCACTTGCTCAATGGCCATGCCCGCAAAATGTTGGTTCAAATAGTTGGATGCCTCCACCAGCTGAGATGCGGTGTAGTCGGTTTCGGTGAACAACACGCGGTTTTGCACATCCCCCTCGGGCGAGACAATGATGACCAACAGGCGTCGGTCCGACAAGCGCAAAAACTCAATGTGACGAAACACCGAGCTGCGGCGCGGTGCAATCACCACCCCCACAAATTGCGACAAATCGGACAACAGATGCGCCGCATTGGCAATCACCTTTTGCGGCTGATCCGGGGCCAAAGTCGGCGTTTGCATGTGGCTGCGCTCAGCCGTCAACATGGTGTCGACAAACAAGCGGTAGCCCAAGGCTGTGGGAATGCGGCCTGCCGAGGTGTGGGGACTGGCAATCAGGCCCAACTCCTCCAAATCAGACATCACATTGCGGATGGTGGCGGGCGAGAGTTCAATGCCCGTGGCGCGAGATAACGTGCGCGATCCGACGGGTTGCCCGTCGGCGATGTAGCGCTCTACCAGCGCTTTGAGCAATAACTTGGCGCGATCGTCTAGCATGGTCATCCTGTTGTCGAATTTTAGTGATGTAATTTGCCTATGAAATCGAAGTTTCGTCAGATTGCTTTGCTTGGGAAATACCACTTGAACTCGGGTTCAAGCGCTAACCCATCTTCCCGTCAAACCCTAGAGGAAATTGCGCAGTTTTTGCACACCTTAGGCTGCGAAGTCATCGTAGAGCATGACACAGCAGCTGGCTCGGGCTTGAGCGGCTACACCGTGATGACCACCGAAGAGATTGGCACCTCGTGTGACTTGGCCATTGTGCTTGGCGGCGACGGCACCATGCTGGGCTATGCCCGCCAACTCGCGCCGCACGATGTGCCTCTGATTGGCATCAACCAAGGTCGCTTGGGTTTTATCACCGATATTCCATTGAATGAAGTCAAAAACACACTCACGGCCATGCTGGGTGGCGCTTACGAAGCAGACCGTCGCGCCCTGATGCGCGCCAAAGTCTGGCGCGATGGGCACTGCGTGTTCAATGCCTTGGCCTTGAACGATGTGGTGGTCAACCGTGGCGCCACCAGTGGCATGCTGGAAGTGCGTGTGGCCATTGATGGACGTTTTGTGGCGAACCAACGGGCCGACGGTGTCATCATTGCCACGCCCACAGGTTCCACCGCTTACTCGCTGTCTGTGGGCGGTCCGTTGCTACACCCCTCCTTGCCAGCTTGGGTCATGGCCCCGATTGCGCCGCACACACTGTCCAACCGTCCCATCGTGCTGTCTGACACCGGCGAAGTAACGATTGACCTCGTGGCGGGCCGCGACGCCAGTGCCAACTTTGACATGCAGTCACTCGCTTCGCTGCTCATTGGTGACCGCATCACTGTGAAGCGCTCCAATTACCACGCTACCTTTTTGCATCCACGCGGCTGGAGCTATTACGACACCTTGCGTCAAAAACTGCACTGGAACGAGGGTGTGGCATGAGTTTGCAGCACATCGTGTTGCGCGATTTTGTGATCGTGCGCGAACTGGACCTCGATGTGTCGAGCGGCTTTTCTGCCCTCACGGGCGAGACCGGTGCTGGCAAATCGATTTTGATAGACGCCCTGCAACTGGTCCTAGGTGCACGTGCTGAAAGCAGCGTGGTGCGTGAAGGCGCGGCCCGCGCCGAAATTTGCGCCGAGTTCGACACCACACCCGACATATTGAAGTGGTTAGACGATGAAGGTTTTACCGACATTGCCACTGACGATCACTTGTTGCTCAAACGCACGATTGACGCGCAAGGCAAAAGCCGCGCATGGATCAACGGCAGCCCCGCCACGGCCACACAATTGCGCGCCTTGGGTGACAGGGTGCTCGACATCCACGGCCAACACGCCTGGCAAAGCCTGACACGCCCCGAAGCAGTGCGCGGTTTGCTCGACGCTTATGCGAGCGTCAGCCTGCAAGAGCTGACGCAAACCTGGACACAATGGCGTCAAGCCACGCAAGCCCTGCACGAGGCGCGCACCGCGCAAGCCACGCTGCAAGAAGAACGCGAGCGCTTGCTATGGCAAATTGCCGAGGTCGATAAGCTTGCCCCCGCCGAAGACGAGTGGGACGAGCTCAACAGCCAGCACACACGCCTGTCCAACGCGCAAGCTTTGATGGATGCCGCCCAAACTGCCATTCAAGCCCTAGAAGACGACGACAACGGCGCATTGCGCCTATTGACCAAAGCCCAAGACACGCTGCAAGACCAAACCGATGTGGAACCTGAATTCACCGCGCTGGTAGACGTCTTGGCCTCTAGCCTCGCACAAGCCGGCGATGTGGCGCACTCGCTCAACGCCTATTTGGGTCGCACCGAACTTGACCCCGCCCGTCTGCAAACACTGGACGACCGCATGTCGCTGTGGATGTCTTTGGCACGTCGCTTCAAACGCACGCCACAAGAGTTGCCTGCGCTGCATGCCGAGTGGAAAACGCGCCTGAAACAGCTCGACGCGGCGACTGACCTTGAAGCGCTGGAGGCCACAGAAGCCAAAGCCGCCAACGCCTACCAAGTGCAAGCCCGCAAGATTTCGCATGCCCGTACTCAAGCAGCCCCCAAGCTAGCCACCGCCATCACCCAAGCCATGCAAGGCTTGGGCATGCAAGGCGGCCGCTTTGAGGTGCAGCTTGACACAACCGAGCAGCCAACGGCCAGCGGCTTAGAAAGCATCACCTTCTTGGTGGCAGGCCACCCCGGCAGCACACCGCGCCCTGTGGGCAAAGTGGCTTCGGGTGGCGAGCTGTCACGCATTGCCTTGGCCATTGCCGTCACCACCAGCGAGCTAGGCACGGCACAAACCCTCATCTTTGACGAAGTGGACTCTGGCGTAGGCGGTGCCGTGGCCGAAACCGTGGGCCGTTTGATGAAGCAGTTGGGACAAGACCGCCAAGTCTTGGCCGTGACCCACTTGCCACAAGTGGCGGCTTGCGCTGACCACCACCTGGTGGTGTCCAAGCACAGCGATGCGCAAGGCACATCCAGTCAAGTGACCGCACTCAGTGTCGATGCACGGGTGAATGAAATTGCGCGTATGTTGGGCGGCGAAAAAGTGTCGGACACCACCCTCGCCCATGCGCGTGAAATGCTTCAAATCTCTGCAAAGACTGGCAAACCATGAAACAAGAACTGGTGCTCATCACAGGCATGTCGGGCTCGGGTAAGTCCGTGGCCTTGAACGCGCTGGAAGACGCAGGCTATTACTGCGTGGACAACTTGCCGCCAGAGTTGCTGTTGCCATTTGTTCAGCTCGAAGAGCAACAAAGCATCAGCAAAGTGGCGATTGCGATGGATGTGCGCAGCGCCAACTCGCTGCCCTTGGTCCCCGCCCAGTTGGCCCATTTGCGTCTGATGAACGTGGATGTGCGTTTGCTGTTTTTAGACGCCACCACTGAAATTTTGGTGCATCGCTTTTCAGAAACGCGCCGCCGCCACCCGCTGTCGCGTCAAGACGGTGCAGACGTCATTCGCGATCAACAACGTGACTTGGTCGAAGCCATTGAGTTAGAGCGCGAGCTGTTGTCTGAGCTGCGTGAAGAATCACACATCATCGACACCAGCTTGTTGCGCAGCAGCAAGTTACAGGGCTACATCAAGTCACTCATCTCGGCCCCTGCCACGCAGCTGACCTTGATGTTTGAATCCTTCGCCTTCAAACGCGGCATTCCCGTGCATGCCGACTATGTGTTTGATGTGCGCATGCTGCCCAACCCGCATTACGAGCCCGCCTTGCGTGCGCTCACAGGACGCGACGCCCCCGTGGCCGATTGGTTGGCCGAACACGGTGCGGTGGGAAAAATGGCCAGCCAAATCACCGACTTCATGAACACCTGGTTGCCCGACCTCAACCAAGACCATCGCAGTTATGTGACGGTGGCCATTGGTTGCACAGGTGGGCAACACCGCTCGGTGTATTTGGTGGAATTGCTGTCACAGCGTTTTGCCAAAGAGTGGGTCACGCTCAAGCGTCACCGTGAGCTAGACGTCGCGCCTTAACGGGCTAGCAGCTTTCGGATAGGCGCAGGCAGCCCCAATGCGGGCCAATCCGAACCAGCGACCCATTGACCTGCTCCCATCGCAGCACCCAACTTCAGGGCGCTCGGCAAACTCAGCTGCACGGGATGCAAGTGCAAGTCTTTGTGTGTCAGCACATGTTTGAACACTGCACTCTCTTGCAACTGCACGTGGTATTTGGCTGGCAAGACAGCCAGTAAGGCCTCAAAACTGTCAAACACAGGCAGGCAATACAAGCCTGCCCACACCCCTGTTTGTGGGCGTTGCATGAGCCACACATCCCCCTCGTGCGTGACCGCATGCAACAGCCACAACTGCTCTGAGGTGCGTTTGAGTTTGCGTGTTTTGACAGGATAGGCTTCAGGCTGACCTTCGGCCTTGGCCACGCAAGCATCGGCCACAGGGCATTGCGCGCATTGCGGTTTTTTGGGCGTGCACACGGTGGCCCCCAAATCCATCACACCTTGGGTGTAGCGCGGCATGGCATTGGTCACATCACGTTGAGGCAGCATGGTTTGCGCGATGGCCCACAGGTCTTTTTCCACGCGTGATGAAGCCAAGTCTTCTTTGAAACCCACATAGCGGGTGAGCACGCGCTTGACGTTGCCATCCAAAATCGCAATCGACTCACCAAAGCACAGCGAGGCCACGGCCGCCGCCGTGGAGCGGCCAATGCCAGGCAAGGTTTGCAGGGCTTCAGAGCTGCGTGGGAACACGCCACCGTGCAAAGCCATCACCTCTTGCGCGGCGCGGTGCATGTTGCGGGCACGGCTGTAATAGCCCAAGCCACTCCACAGGCCCAGAACCTCGTCTTGGTGGGCGGCAGCCAAATCAGCCACCGTGGGAAAGCGGGTCATGAAACGCGCAAAGTATTCGCGCACGGTGACCACTTGGGTTTGCTGCAACATGATTTCCGACAGCCACACGGCGTAAGGGTCTTGCGTGTTTTGCCACGGCAAGTCGTGACGGCCATGTTTTTTTTGCCACGCCACCACGGTGTCGCCAAAACTTTGATTTGCTGTGGTCATGGCTTTTGGCACGTGGGGCAGTAATAGGTCGAGCGCTGACCTTGTTGAATGCGGCGAAGGGTGGTGCCGCACACACGGCAAGGCTCCCCTGCGCGGTCATAGACATGGGCTTCGAGTTGAAAATAACCGTTCTTGCCATCGGCGGCAGAAAAGTCGCGCAAGGTACTGCCACCTTTTTTCACCGCACGGGCCAGCACATCCATCACTGCCAAACGCAGCTTTTCTGCGCGTGGGCGGCTGATGCGGTCGGCACGTGTGGTCGGGCGAATGCCTGCCAAGAACAGCGCTTCAGACGCGTAAATATTGCCCACGCCCACCACCAACTCACCCGCCAGCAGCACTTGCTTGATGGCAGATTTGCGTTGGCGCAAGCCTTGATGAAAAGCCTCTAGCTCAAACCCACCGTTCAATGGCTCCACCCCCAAGTGGCCCAGCAACTTGACGGCCTCGGCACTTTGCTCGCTGGGGGCAAACACCACCGCACCAAAACGGCGGGGGTCATTCAAACGCAGCAAGCCTTGGGTGGTGTCCAAATCAAAGTGGTCATGGGCCTGTGGTGTGCTTCGATCTTGACTGAAAAGCAAACTACCCGACATGCCCAAGTGCCACAACAGCAGGCCATCATCCAAGTCCACCAGCAAATACTTGCCACGACGGCGCACGCCCAGCACTTGGCGCCCCACCAAAGACGCTGGCTCGCAGCCCAACGGCCAACGCAAGGGCTTGCCCACGCGCACCCCAGTCACGCGTGCGCCAGCAATGCGGTCAGCAAAGCTCAAGCGGGTCACTTCGACTTCAGGTAATTCGGGCATAGCGCAATTGAGGAAATAGAGTCAACGATTATGATTCGAGCATGAAATTGTCTGCTGCACGTCTTTGGGCCTTGCGCCTTGCGCTTTTAACGGCTGCGTCTTGTACCGTTCCCGTCACAGGCCACGCCCAAGCCAGCGACACCGACACCGACACCGACAAGATTGAAAACTCGGCCATGAGTGGCGAGTTACTTTACGAAATTTTGCTCGGCGAGCTCAATCTGCGCCAAGGCGAACCCGTGGCAGGTTTTTCACTCTTGCTCGATGCCGCCCGCAAATCCAACGATGTACAGCTGTTTGACCGCGCCGTCGAAATCGCACTGCAAGCCCGCTCAGGCGATGGTGCGTTGATGGCGGCACGTGCGTGGAGCCACGCGTGGCCACAAGACCGCAAAGCCAACAACCAACTGCTGCAAATCTTGTTGGCCATCAATCAAGTCGCAGAAAGCTTAGACCCGCTTAAAAAAGAAATTGCCCTCGCGCCTGATGCGGAGCGAGACAGCACCATCAACCTCATCCCTCGCCACTACGCCCGCGTCACGGACAAAAAACGTGCCGCGCACGTGGTGCAACAAGCGCTTGAGCCCTACCTTGCCAAAAACAACACCACAGGTGCGACCGCTTGGGCCAGCCTAGGTCGCATGCGTTTGGCCAGCGATGATCTGGCAGGCGCATTGGAAGCCGCAAAAAAAGGGCAAGCCGCCGACATCAAAGCCCAAGCCCCGACCTTGCTGGCAATGGAGCTGATGAGCAAAAAAGTGGCAGACGCCGAAGCATTGGTACAGCAAGGATTGCGCAAACAAGATGGCACGGAAATGGCCATGAGCTATGTGCGTGTGTTGATTGAACTGGAACGCTACCAACAAGCCACCGAGCAACTGCAAGCCATCACGCGTCAAGATGCAAAGCTAGCGGATGCATGGTTGGTGCTGGGTTCATTGCAATTTGAGCAAGGCCAAGACAAAGCTGCCGAAGCCTCGCTGGCTCGCTACGTCAGCCTTGCGACAAAAACCCCAACAGACACCAGCACACGCGGCTTGAACCAAGCCCAAACACGCCGCGCTGCGCTGCTGGCTCGCCAAGGCAAGATGGGCGAAGCACGTGAACTGATTCATCAAATCCCAGCCAACACGACGGATGAACAACGCAGCCGTGTGCTGGCTGAAGTGCAGCTCTTACGCGAACACCGCCAATGGCAAGCCGCCTTTGATTTGTTGGCGGCCAACAGCGGTGATGACACCGATTTGATTTACGAACAAGCCATGTTGGCTGAAAAACTCAACCGTCTCGACGAGATGGAAAAGCTGTTACGCCAAGTCATCGCGCAAAACCCCAGCTACTACAACGCCTACAACGCCTTGGGTTTCTCATTGGCAGAGCGCAACATCCGTTTGGCTGAAGCCAAACAACTCATCATCAAAGCCCTCACCTTCGCACCCGATGACCCTTTCATCACCGACAGCTTGGGTTGGGTCGAGTTCCGCTTGGGCAACTTGGGTTCGGCTCTGAGCTACTTGCAAAAAGCCTACAAAGACCGAGCGGACGCTGAGATTGCAGCCCACTTGGGTGAAGTGCTGTGGAAGATGAAGCGCCAAGACGAAGCCCTCCAAGTTTGGCGTGAAGGCCTGAACACAGCCCCCAACAACGAGACCTTGCAAGAAACATTGCAACGCCTCAAACCCGCGCTGTAAACCATGCGCATTGGGTGGCTTGCGCTGTGCATCGCATTCACACTGGCTGGGTGTGCCACGCCCAGCCGCACAACCAAGTCTTTCAACGCAGTACAGACCCTCAGTCCTGAGTGGCAGGGGCGCATCAGCGTGCAGGTGCTGGGCGACGCCCCTTCATCCATGAGCGCCAGCTTCTCTTTGCGTGGCGACGCCCAAAACGGCGAACTTGATTTGTACTCCCCACTCGGCACCACACTCGGTGCATTGCAATGGACGCCCAACGTGGTGCAGCTCAGCGATGGCGGCAAGCGCCAATACTTCAGTTCGTTGGCCGAATTGACCGAAAGAGCAACCGGCGCAGCCCTTCCCGTCGATGCGCTCTTTCGTTGGTTGCAAGGCCAAGATGTGCAAGCCGTGGGCTGGCAAGCCGATTTATCTGCTGTGTCGCAAGGCTCGCTCACGGCGCGCCGCACCAACCCCGCGCCCGAAGTGACGCTGCGCATCAAACTGGACCCCTGAACCATGCGCTCGATCCACCACGTCTTAGCCCCCGCCAAGCTCAACCTGTTTTTGCACATCACAGGGCGTCGCGATGACGGCTACCACTTGCTGCAATCGGTCTTCATGCTGATTGATTGGTGCGACACACTCCACTTTGATGTGCGCGACGACGGCGTGATCGAACGCGAAGATCTCACGGTCGCGTTGCCTGCCGATGACCTGGTCATGCGTGCCGCGCAATCGCTGCAACGCGCCAGCGGTACACACTTGGGGGCGCACATCGCGATTGAAAAACACATCCCTGCGCAAGCAGGCATGGGCGGCGGTTCATCGGATGCCGCCACGACGTTGTTGGCCTTAAACCGTTTGTGGGGTTTGAATTGGCCACTGTCCAAGCTCATGCCCTTGGGTTTGACGTTGGGCGCCGATGTGCCATTTTTCTTAGGCGGCCACAACGCGTGGGTGGAAGGCATTGGCGAGCAAATCACGCCCATTGAGTTGCCTGCGGCGCGCTTTGCCGTGGTCAAACCGAACGCAGGTTTAGAGACTGCAAAAATTTTTCGCGCCCCAGAGCTGCAACGCGCCACAGAAACTGCTACAATGCCGGTCTTCGCTGTTAATCCTTACGGTTTTGGCCGTAATGACTTGCAGCCAGTGGCCCAAGCGTTGTGCCCAGAGATCGCCGAAGCCCTTGCGTGGTTAGGTTCTTTTGGATTAAGCCCACGCATGACTGGTTCTGGCAGCGCAGTGTTTGCCCAGTTACCTGATGACGTGCTGATTGACTCAGCCCCACACCACTGGCAAATGCGGGTCAGCAGCAATATGGCAGTTCATCCACAAGCGGGATGGGCAGCCAGCGAAAGTTAACGGTTGGTCGCTGCAAAGCGCTTGACCTGTGTAGGGGAGTCGCCAAGTTGGTTAAGGCACCGGATTTTGATTCCGGCATTCGAAGGTTCGAGTCCTTCTTCCCCTGCCAAATGTTTTCAAAGCACTCGGTGCT